>Ga0180432_10002294_pt1 | contig 28835 bp, 27 predicted proteins | sample SS_ome_10_FD_132414 | JGI IMG/M metagenome (GOLD analysis project Ga0180432, IMG submission 132414) | Hypersaline lake sediment archaeal communities from the Salton Sea, California, USA - SS_1_MS_2 metaG | ecosystem: Environmental > Aquatic > Non-marine Saline and Alkaline > Hypersaline >... | reverse complement strand
GGTAGGCGGCCAGACGGGCGACGACGTAGCGCAGGTAGAAGTCATCCGCCTCCGGCCCCATGGTGGCGAAGCCCCACCGGTCGTAGGGGTGAAACAGGATCAGGTCGGCCTCAATCCCCAGCTCGAGCAGGTCGCCGACCCGCCCCTCCAGGTGCCTGAAGAACCGGGGGTTGAACCGGGTGAAATCCCACGTCCCCCCATCGGCCGGCTGAAAAGGGTAATACAGGGGCTCCCGTTCGTTATACAGGTAGTGCTTGGGAAAGACACACATGCGCAGCTTGTTGAACGGCGTCTCTTGCAGCGTGAGCAGCGTCCGCTCCTGCAGCGCCTGGCTCTGGTGAATCCAGGCGTAGCAGGTGGTGCCGACCTGGAAGTAGGGGCTGCCATCGGCGTAGGCGAAGTGATAGCGATCCCGCACCCCGACCGGGCCGTGGTTTCCGGAGGAGGGCGCGACGCAGGTGAACTCGCCGGCATGACCCTCAAGCGCCGGGCAATCGCTCTCAGTGACGTAGCTCCACACGCCGGTGGCGTCCGGCATGAACCGGGCGCGGTACACCCCCGCCCCGTCGTAAAACCCGTCCACCTCCACGACGCGACGTCCGTGCTCAAATCGGGCCTTCAGCGTCACGTCGAGAAAGGGGTTTCCCCCCTCAGGCCCCTCAAGCGACAGCTCGAAAATCCCCCACCGTTCGACCACGTCGGAACTCGCGTTCAAGCTCATGCTAGCAACCTCCCTCCTGTTGTCCACACTTCACCCCCATTAGTAAGCATCTAGCGAAGCTACGCCTCAAATCGACAAGAGGCCTTGGACCACGAAACTTGCGAAAAGGCACGAAAAGCGCGAAAGGCTTTCCAGAGTGACCAGCACTTCCAAGCTGATTTTGGTAGCAAACGGGTACGTGCCACCTGAACCGGTTACTTTCCAAGCTGGTTTGGATGCCCATAGCCCAAGTGCCAGTCACCTTGAGCTTCTAGTTCCATCCCCCCGAACGGCTGCCCCCATTATACTCCAAGGGTACCTCCAGGCAAAGGGAAGGGTTATTTGCACAGACCGGAGACAGGTGTATACTGGAAGCTCAAGAGTTAGACCCCAACTGCTGGCCAGGGTCGCTCGCTTCTCCCGGCCCAAGCGAATCTACGGCGAGATCCTGGCCGAAGCGAGCGCGACAAGAATAGGGAAAGGAGAAACGCCCATGAACGAAAAAACACGACCGAACATCCACGTGTCCACATTCACCGGCGGCCTCGTGGGGCCCAGCATCCCTATGGTCGGCCCGGTGGCCGACGGTGGGACCATCGTCGCCGAGACCGCCCCCGGCTGCTGGGGGCCGATGATCACCCCCTCCTTCCAGGGGGGACACGAGGTGACCACGCCGGTGGCGGTGGAGGGAGCCGAGCCCGGGGACGCCGTCGCCATCCGCATCCAAAAGGTCCGAGTGACCTCGACGGCCACGGCATCCGGCACGATGTCCGCCGTGGAGGGACGCTACACCGGCGACCCCTTCGTCGCCCGCCACTGCCCGGAGTGCGGAGCACAGAACCCGGACACCCGGGTAGAGGGCACCGGCGCGCTGGCTATCCGCTGCGCCGCGTGTGGGGCTGAGGTCAGCCCCTTCCAGGTGAGCAACGGCTATACGGTCGTCTTCGACGAGACACGGCAGATGGCCGTGACCGTGGGGCCGGAGGTGGCCGAGGAACTGGCCCGGGAGGCCTCGCAGGTCATGGCGCTGCCGGAGGAATCCGAGCAGAACCCGATCGTGGCCCTGTGCCCGGCCGACATCCCGGGCCTGGTCACCCGGCTGCGTCCCTTCCTGGGCAACGTCGGCACGACGCCAGCCCTCGACATGCCCGACTCCCACAACGCCGGCGATTTCGGGCAGTTCCTGGTCGGCGCACCCCACGACTACGGGATCACGCAGGAACAACTGGAACAGGCCCGCACCGACGGCCACATGGACGTCGACTCCGTGCGCGAGGGGGCCATCCTCATCTGCCCGGTGAAGGTGGAGGGAGGCGGGGTGTACGTGGGGGACGCCCACGCCATGCAGGGAGACGGCGAGATCGCCGGTCACACCACCGACGTCTCGGCCGAGGTAACGCTGCAGGTCAGCGTGCTCAAGGGACTGAAGATCGGGGGACCGATCCTCCTGCCCCTGGCCGAGGATCTACCCCCGCTGGCGCGTCCACTCACCGCGGCCGAGAGGGAGGCGGCGAAGCGACTGGCCGAGAAGTTCGGGCAGGACACGGTTGAGCAGGCCGTCCCCATCCAGATGGTGGGCTCGGGAGCCAACCTGAACGAGGCGACCGACAACGGGGTGGCCCGGCTGGCCGACCTGCTGGACATGCCCGCCGAGGAGGTCATGAACCGGGTGACGGTCTCCGGAGCGGTGGAGATCGGACGACTGCCAGGGGTGGTCACCGTGACGATGCTGGCCCCACTGAACAAGCTGGAGCCAGAGCTGGCGGAGCTGGTCAAGGAGCAGTACGGCACGCTCAAGAATTGACAGGCTGCGCGGCGAATCTCGCTTTCACGACGCAGCACGCCGCCTGACCACGAAGAGCGCGACGTCGTCCGACTGGGGCGCGTCGTCGGTGAAGGCCCCGAGGGCCCGCTCCACCGCGGAGACGATCTCCGCCGCGCTGGCGTCGGGATCGGCCGCCACGGCCGCCCGCAGCCGCTCCACGCCAAACAGCTGACCGTCGGCATCCATGGCCTCGGTCACGCCGTCGGTGTAGAACGCCAGGACGTCGCCGGGGGAGACGTCGACCACACGCTCCTCCAGCTCCACCTGCTCGAGAACCCCCAGGGCGATGCCATGGGCGGCCAGCTCCACGATCTCACCCGTGCCGGCCCGCAGCCACAGGGGCCGGTTGTGGCCGGCGTTGGCGTAGGCCAGCCGTCCGGTGTGGACGTCCAGCGCGGCATAGAAGGCGGTCACGAAGAGGCCGGTGCGCGAGTCGTTCAGGATCAACTCGTTGGCCCGCGCCAGCGCGGACGATGGACCACGGCCACCGAGGGCGGCGGTGCGGATCATCGTGCGGCTCAGGGCCATCATCAAGGCCGCGGGCACCCCCTTGTCGGCCACGTCGGCGATGACCAACCCCAATCGTCCCGGCTCTCCGGGCAAGTCGAAGAAATCGTAGAAGTCGCCGCCCACCTGCCGGGCCGCCCGGTAGAGGGAGGCCACCTGCCAACCCGGCACAACCGGGCTCTCCTTGGGCAGCAGGGCCAGCTGAATCTGCTGCCCGAGGGCCAGCTCACGCTCCAGTCGCTGGCGCTCGACCTCCTCCCCGTGCAAGCGCGCCGTCTCGATGGCGATGGCGGCCTGGTTGGCCATCAAGCGCAGGAAGCGCACCTCGTCCTCGTTCAGCAACCGGGGCCGGCGCATGTCCACCATGAGCGCGCCGATGGAACGCCCTCCGGCGAGGAGGGGCAGCACCGCGTGCCCGCGGAAGCCCTCCGCGCGCAGCCACGCCGGCCCCTGGGCACCGGAGTCCCCGGCATCGAGATCCTCGACCAACACAGGCTGCCGGGTGCCCATCACCATCCCGGGTCCTTTACATTGGTCCCCGTAGATGGACAGCCCCCCCTCAGTCCCCCCCGCAGGCAGGGGGGAGGACGGCCCCCCCTCGGTCCCCCCCGCGAGCAGGGGGGAGGACCGCCCCTCGGCCACGGGATCGGAGCGCCAGCCGCTGGCGGCGCGAAAGACCACGCAGCCGGCGTCCTCGTCGGGCAGTAAGAGCGCACAGGCATCGGCGTCCAGCAGACGCCGGGTCCCCTCGACCACGGAGTCCGCCACATCATCCAGATCCAGGCGGCCCAGCAACTGATTGGATAGGTCAAGCAGCGCTGACTGCTCCTCGACACGCCGCTCCTTCAACAGATCGAAGAGACGCGCCCGCTCCAGCGCAACCCCCATGTGGTTGCCGACGTTGGCCAGCAGGGCCAGCGCCCGCGGGCTGAAAGAGGCCCAGTCCGGGCCGGCCACGTTGAGGATGCCCAGGACGCGTTCGCCAGAGCGCAGGGGCACCGACGCGTGCACCGCCAGCTCCCGCCGGTCCCCTCTCGCGCCCGCCAGGCGGCTACAATGGACCTCGTTATACGGCTCGCGCAGGCTCCCCAGATCGCACAGCCGCTGGCACCTGCAATCACCCGTCCAGACGCCAGCGTGTTGCAGGGCGGGCGGCAGGTCATGGTGGGCCGTCAGCACGTAGGCCCCATCCGTCCCGCGTCTCTCGACCACGGAGGCCTTAACGAAGATCCACCCGGTCCTCAGCCCCACCAGCTCGACCAGCCGCGCCAGGGCGGAGCCGAGCGCACCGCTCACGTCCACAGCCCGGTTCAGCGTCCCGACGATGTGGTTGAGAGTGGACAGATCCTCGGTCAGCTCGTCGTCGCTCGGACCGTTCTTCCGATCACCCACCACACCACTCCTCAGTCTCTCCTCCCATGCCATACGCGATTGTACCACAATTTCCAGATACAATCAAAGTTTTTCTATTGTATTTACTCGGCTATGAGACCCTAAAGGTCTAGGACTTGGTCTACGAAGGGCAAGTCGCCTAAGATTGACATTTCAGATGCACATAGCTCGACGGAAATGAGACCTTTAGGGTCTTTTGAAAAATATCCGGTCGCAGGCAAGACAAGGCCCCCTGCAGACTGGTGAGCTTGCAGGGGGCCAGTTTCCCGTCGCGAGGCCTGGCCTTACACCTCGACACTGTCCACCGATAGGAGGGGCAGACCCAAATCCCGTAGCTTTGCGATCAGCCCATATAGCGCTGCCTGATCGGCAACGTCCCCGGTCAGGATGGTCTCATCCTGATCCGTGTACGCGATCTCCAGATCCCCGAACCAATCGGACCAACGTTCGTCAATTCGTCCCTTCACCCGGATCTCAACGTTTTGCATAGACTCCATCCCAAGAAAAATGATGTCCATTCACCGCGAACCTGGAAATCCACCCACGGGCCGAAGTTGAAGTGCATACGCCTATAGCTCAAACCCCTCCCCTCTGTGGTATTCCAATAACTCCGAGGGCAACAGCGCTCGGATCGCCTCCGCACGCCGTATCACCTTGCCAAGCCAATGGTCTTCAGGGAAGAACTCCGCTGCCTCCGCTGCTGTTATCCAACGATACTCGGAATGCTCCCAGCTCAGCCTGATGGCCTGGGGGGCATCAATCGAACAACAGTACTGCACGCCAACCAACTCATTCTCCGGCTTGGCGTCACCGCGATAGAAATGCATCGTCCCCACGATGAAGTCGACGTGGGCGCTCACGCCCAGTTCCTCGCGGATCTCCCGGAGCACAGCATCCGTGAAGCCTTCGCCCTGGTCCACCCGCCCGGTAACGCATTCCCACGCGCCCCCGGTGAAGTCCTTCTCTGCGGTTCGCCGCAGCAGCAGATATCTGCCGTCCACCTGGCACCGCACAAGAGCGGAGATCCCGGCGAAGAAACGCCCTATGCTGCCCATCAGCTTTCCTCAGCCTCCCCAAACAGCTGCCGCTCGTCGAGCCACGGCTTGACCAACAGGTACGCACCGAGGATGATCAGCAGGATCGGCCCCTCGAGGCTGTGCACCCCCAGCACTTGGAGCACACCGCTGATCAGCGAGACCACACCCAGGAAGGTCGTGAAGCCGCTCATCTTGATCCCGTAGGCGTAGCGCGCCGCGTTCAGCCCCAGCATAATGACGCCAACGCCGATGGACCAGAACCCGCCGGCGATGATCTGCTCCGGTACGAAAGCGAATCCGCCCAGCATGACCAGGAAGCAGCCCCAGGCGATCGTCTCCAACCGTTTGTTCAGCGCGGCCTTCTCCTCATCGATGATGGGTTGCTCCGCAGCCTCAGCCGCTTCAGCAGCTTCTTGCCCACGCATTGCGGCGCTGATCAGAAGCACAACGCCGAGAATGCCCAGGCCAATCGGCGGGATCCAGGGCTTGTTCTGACCTTCGACCATGAACGACACCTTGTCCGACGGCAGAGCAAGGTTGGCCACTGCCAACAGTCCCGCTATGGCGAGACAGACGATCCCGTAGATCAACCGCGACTTGTCCATCTTCCTTCTCCCTTCTTTCACTAGATCAGTCAGCCTCGATCTCCACCATCGCCGTCATGCCCCAGCGCAGTTCGGGTGTGCTGTCCTCCAACTCGACCGTGACGGGATAGGTTACGTCGCCGTGATGGTCCACGGCCCGCAGATCAATGCGCGCCACGCGACCGGGCAGGGACACGTCCGGCAACGCGTCCACCCCTACGACGGCCGCCTGCCCTTCGCTCACCCGCGCCACGTCCAATTCTGTCAGATCGGTGGTGCGCACCTGGAGCCGATCCACGGTCGCCAGCACGACGATCACGTCGCCCGGCCCCACCGTCTCACCGACCTCCACGTTGATCTTCGTGACGGTGCCGGCGAAGGGCGTTCGGATCTCCATATGCGCCAGGGCCGCTTTCGCCGTCTCCAGCGCCGCCTCGGCCTGCTGAACCAGCACCTCGCTCACAGCAACTGCCTCCGGTCTCACCCCCGCCCTCAACAGCGCGAGCTGTGCCTCAGAGACCTCCTGCTGCGCGGCTGCCAGTACCACCCCTGCCTGGGCAGCGCGCAGCCGGGCGTAGCCGATGCCTCGTACGGTATCCAGTTTGGTCCGCGCCGCGGCCAAGGCTTCACGCGCGGCGAGGAGCTCATAGTCCGCTTGCTCTCTTACGTCCTCGTCCTTCTGATCCTCGTCGTAGGCATCGTTGTGCCGGTTAAGTGCCACCAGCTGTTCCGTCTCGGCTCCCGCCACCTCCGCCTGCGCCCTAGCGACCTGTGCCTCCATCTCCCCGGCGATGAGCTGATCTCGCTGGGCCTCGGCCTGGGCCAGTCCGGCCATAGCATCCGCCAGTCTGGCCTCTGCCTCGACGATTTCCTCCCAGCGTGGCCCGGCCTTCACCCGTGCCAACTGGGCCCTGGCCAAAGCCAGCGCCGCCTCGGCCTCCTGCACCCGCAGCAGCACGTCGCTGGCATCGAGCTGGACGAGCAGATCACCCTCGTCGACCGCCTCACCTTCCTCCGCCAACACCTCCACGACCGTGCCACCGCCGGTGAAGTGCAACTCGCTCCAACGGACGGGCTCAATCACCGCCTCGGCGATTATGTCTCCATGTGTGTCCTGAGGCATAGGCGCCGTCTCAACCGGCGTAGGTTCGGGCGTCGTGAGCTGGCTGCAGCCTGTGAACAACAGCGTCCCCGCGAGTAATAAGCATGTCCACCATTTCATCATCAACCCTCCTAGCTGAACTTCTAGCACTGCGCGTCGCGCTCTGCCTTCCGCGCCGTCCTAGTCGGCTCCGATCTCCACCGTCGCGGTCATGCCCCAACGGAGACCCGGCACGTCTTGATCCAGCTTGACGGCCACGGGATAGGTCACATCGCCCTGGGCGCTCACACTCCGTTCCTCGATGCGCACCACTCGTCCCGTCAACTGCGCGCCGGGCAGCGCGTCGACCTCCACCACCGCCGCTTGCCCTGCGGTCACCCGGGCCACGTCCAGCTCGGTCAGGTCGGTGGTGCACGCCAGGAGCTGATCCAGCGTCGCCACCAGTACGACCACCGCGCCGGGCGCTGCTGTGTCCCCGACGTCTACGTTCACTGCGGCTACAACGCCGTCGAAGGGTGCCCGGATATCGACGTCCTCCAGCACGGCCCTGGCCGCCGCCAGCGATGCCTCGACCTGGGCCACCCTTGCCTCGGCCGCGGCGATATCCTCCGGCCTGCTTCCCGCCCTCACCAGATCGAACTGAGCTTGTGCCACGTCGTGCTGAGCCATAGCGGACGCCAGCGCTGCCTCCGCGTCGCGCAGCTGGGTCCAGGCGCCGCTCCGTGCGGCCTTCAACTGCGTCTCCGCCGCGACCAGCGCATCATCGGCGGCGTGCAGCGCGGAGCGGGCCTGCTCCTCATACCGTCCCAACGCCGGGCAGATCTTCTCCTTGCTCCCGTCGGGTAGCCGAACGTTAAAGCACTCCATGGTCTCGTCATGCATGATCTCGGCCTGTACCTGCTCCGCCTGGGCAGCCGCCACCTGCGCTTGCGCTGCGGCGATCTCCACCTGCGTTGCCCCGGCGAGCAGTTCATCCCGTTGGGCCAGCGTCTGGCTGATCACGGCCCGCGCCACCTCAAGGACGGTCTCCGCGACGGCGACCTCCTCGGGGCGTGGCCTGGCCCTCACCTGCGCCAGTTGAGCCTCCGCCAGGGCCAGCGCCACCTCAGCCTCCCGCATCCTCCGTTCAGCGTCCGTCGCGTCGAATCTGACCAGAAGATCGCCCTCAGCGACCGCGTCTCCCTCCTCCACCATCACCTCGACCGCCTTGCCACCCGCGGCGAGCCGCAGTCGGCTCCATCGCGCTGGCTCAATGATCGCCTCGGCGATTACCCTACTTTCGCCCTGCGAGACCGCCGGAACCTCCTCCGTCGGCGCAGGTTCCCCAAGCCCCGCTGCTCCGGCACACCCAGCCAGCAACATAGCAGCCGCCAGCATCAGGAATAGCCCCCCCATGATCTCTCGCACTTGCATCACATCCTCCTCGTCTATGCTTCGGACCTGCGGGCGAAGTACCCCTTCACGTCATCCCAGCATGATCGAGCGCAGCGCTCCGCCCAGCGTCACAACCGGGTTCCACCACCTCGCCACTGGCCTTCAAGCCTCTGGCCTACCCCTCATATGCCAACACTTCGCGCACACTCAGGCTGGCCGCGCTCTGGGCCGGGACGTAACTGGCCAGTGCGGAGAGCAGCACCACCAGACCGAGCCAGAGGAAAAACGCCGCCGGGGGCACCGTGTAGCTGAGGGGGGTATTGATCGTCTGCATACCCACGGCATCGCTCAGCACCTTGCCCACCGGCAGTGCCAGCAGCGTCCCCATCAACCAACTCATCAGACCGATGACCACACCCTCGGCCATGACCACCTGCATGACGGCGCCGTTGGACGCCCCAATCGCCCGCATCACGCCGATCTCCCGGATCCGCTCCAGCACACTGAGGCTCATGGTACCGGTAAGACCGATGCCGCCCACGATAGCCAGCAACACAGCCATGCTCATCAGAAACATGATGACGATGTTGAACAACACATCGACCGCCGCCCTCATTTGGGATCTGGTGTAAACGGAGCTCACGTCCAGGCCCACGCCATCGAGATGCGCCTCCAGGGCCTCGCCAACCTGGAGCTGGAAATCCGCGTCGTGCTGCTCGGTGACAATGGTGATCATATTGGCACGCCCGACGTTGCGGACCACGCGCGAGAAATAGTCGAAGTCGACGTACACAATGGAGACCGGCTGAGCGTATCGGGCCACGCCCACAACCTGCCAGGCCGTCTCCCGCTCCTCGATGTCCAGCACAATCTCGCTGCCCACGCCCAGGTCAGGCTCCTCGGAGAGCAGATTGGTGCTCACCACGATCGCATTCTCGTCCTCCGGCAGCAACCAGCGCCCCTCCACCATCCTGGGATTCAGCATAACCGTCTCCGCCGGAGGGGCGGAGAGATAGATATCCCCGCCCTCACTACCATCCGGGCGCAACCGATAGGTGCTGGCCGAACCCCAACTCTCCACAGCAACGACGCCGGGCACACGCAATGCTTCCCGTTCCAGGCGATCCGTACGGTAGGAGCGATTGAGCTGAACCTCGGCATCGTAATTGACGTACTCCAATATCTCATCCACCGTGAGCAGCAAGGAGGCCCGTACGCTGACGACAGCGATGAATATGGTTCCGGCCAGCGTCAGCGTGGCCAGCGTCAGGATAAGCCGCCCCTTGCGGCGGAACGTGTTGCGCAGCGACAGCATAAGCGGCCGAGGCAGGCCCCTCAACCGCTCCACCAGCCGATCGAAGGCGCTTCCAGCAGGCACCTCTTCGCCCAGCCCATAGCTGGTGATGGCTTCGCGCACCGTGATTCGGGTGCCCGCGAAGATGGGGTAGAGACCGGCCAGTAGCGGGACCAGCAGCGCCATGCCTGCTTCCAGAACCAACACCTGCAACGGGATGCTGAACTCGCCCAGCTCGAAGTTGATGAAATAGGCCATGAAATTGATCACCCATCGCGCGGCCCATGCCCCCAGGGGAGCCGCGATCACGAACGCCAGCAGGCCGAACGCTGCGACCATGCCCAGATACATACATACGATCTGGTTCGTATGACCCCCGATGGCCTTCATCACACCGATTTGGCGCACCTGCTGCGCCAGTAGCGCCGACACGGTATTGACCAGCAGGAACACACTCACCACCAGCGAGCACATGCCCAGAGCCCCCAGCAGCATCACCAGCGTCTGGTACGTGGAATCCTGCGGTAGCTTGCCCGGCGTATGGACGTCGGTGCGCGCGACCTCCAGACCGCTCCGCTCGACTCGATCCTCAACCTCGCGCACCACTCGTTCGATGTGGGCCACATCGTGTCGATCGCCAGCGGCGAGAAGGTGCAGCTCGTTGTAGCTGCGGGGCAGTCCCAGCCATTCCAGCGTGTCCAGGGTCACGTAGCCATAGGCCATATTCGTCCAGGGAGCAGGACCGGTGGCGATGTCGTAGACCAGGCCAGCCATGCGCATCTGTCGCCGCTTACCGCTCTGTGTCTCGATCAACAGAGTGTCACCTAGAGCAGCGCCTGGGGACAGACCCTGGCTGGCGATCAGCAGCGATGTGCGCTCGATCAGCACTTCCCGGTCCGGCGGAGGAAACGTGCTGGGATTGGGCCACTTCTCCGGATCGGGGCCAAACTCGAGCTCCGGCTGGATGACCTTGATCCGCATGTCATTGTAGTCCGCGGCAGCGAAAAGACGGAGGGGATACCAGGTGTCATCCTGCGGGTGTTGAAATCGAACGATGACTTGCCGCCGGCCCTCGGCTTCGGCCACCTCCGGCATGCGTCGCACCGCCTCGACCAGGTCGTCGTCGAAGGATCGATCGGTGTAAATAGTGGCGCTGGGGGGATGGGCACCCTCGTAGCTCTCCACCATGTCATCCGACACAATTACCCGCATCTGTGCCACTGTGCCCACAGCGAAGACACCCACAGCAATAGAGAGCACGACCAGAACGGTGCGCCGCTTGTTTCCCCATATATCACGCAGAACCTTGCGCCAACGTGGTCTAAGCATCGTTTGCCCCCCGCCGGGCTATGCTCTCGGCCAGACGTTCGTCCGCCACCTGGCCGATGGCGGCCTCGGCTGCCTCGGACTGGGCGATCAGAGAGGCGAACTCCTCAGGATCCAAAGCAGCGACCTGGGCGCCTTCTTCGATACAGGCGCGCACCGTGGCGATGCTGTCGCCGCCGCGCAACAGCTCGATCTCACCCACGTACTCCCCAGGCCCCATACGAGCGACCACGAATTCCTGGCCGTTCGACGCCTTCACATGCACCTCCACCTCGCCCTTGGTGACGATGTAGAAGTTTTCAGGCGGGGCGCCCTCCTGGATGATCGTGGCACCAGGCAGAAACGTGAGATGTTCCAGCGAGCGCGTGGCCTCGACCAGTTGCCGTTCGCTCAACGCCGGGAAGACCTGGGCCAGATATTCCTCGATGATCTCGCCGTCGGCGATGACGACCGTGCGCGTCACCCTGTCGGCCAGGTCGCCGTCGTGCGTCACCATCAGGATCGTCTTACCCTGATCCACCAGGCCTTCGAACAGCCGGAAGACTGACTCGGCTGTCTTGGAATCCAGGTTGCCGGTGGGCTCGTCCGCTACGAGGATAGGCGGGTCGTTGGCCATGGCACGGGCGATGGCGACTCGCTGCTGCTGGCCGCCGGAGAGCGCTGAGGGCATCTTGCGCGCCTGATCGGCCAACTCCACCTGCTCCAGCAGGTGCATCGCTCGCTCCCGCCGCTGGCGCCTGGAGTACATGTGGCAGAAGTCCATAGGCAGCATCAGATTCTCAATCACGGTGAGCGTCGGCAGCAGCTGAAAGAACTGGAAGATGACGCCGACGTTGCGGCCGCGCCACTGCGCCAGTTTGCCCTCGCCGAGCGTGTGCACCGCCGTATCCCCCACCACAACCTCGCCCGATGTGGGTCGGTCGATCCCCGTGATCATATTGATCAGGGTCGATTTACCACTGCCCGACTTGCCAATCACGGCCACAAACTCGCCCGTGCCGATGCTTAGATCCACGTCTCTAAGCGCTGTAAAGTCACCCGCGGCGCTGCGGTAGGTCTTGACCACCTGCTGCAGCTCGATGAGGTGCCCGTTGCCGTTCCCGCTGTCGCCGCTGGTTGTCGCCTCCGCTGCCGCTTGCTTGCTCCGGTTCCGCATCATCATCAAAGCCCTCCTGTAGACATCACACGTCAAGTGCCAGATGTCACTCGCCGGCGACACGTGGCACTTGACGGTTGCCGGGCTAGTAGCTGGTTCGAGCGCGCCGGGCGGCGAGTAAACCGGCCAGCCAGCCCCCAAGCACTGCCGCAGCGACGTCCACCACTCTCCAGATGTCGAGACCCCACTGGTAGGACCTGAGCGCGAGGACGAGCACCGCCGTCACAATGCCGCCGATAAGACCGGCCAACTGGGCACTACCCTCCGACCGTCGAGCGGCCATGCGGACGCCGACCAGGGCTCCGATGAGCGTCGTGATGACGCCGAGGATGAGAAACGGCAGGCTCGTGAACGCCTCGATCAACATCTCCTGCGGCGGCGACCCGCGAAGCTGAAAACCGAGTATGACACCATAGCCGAACTGAACGATCAGAGCCAGCACTAAGCCGACGACGGTCGCCACGATGGCACCGATCACCACCCAACCCCATTTAACAGTAGAAAGATCGAACGACATGGCTAACCTCCTTGCATAAATTGCAACTGGCTTTCCCTCTGCGACTGGACGTGTGGAGCGTGCTGCGTGGTACGTGTTGCGGGCCGTGTGTCGCGCGTTGAATGATAGGCATCAACTCCACTCTTTCCAAATTACTGGCCCCATTGTAGCGACAAAGCGGGAGCCTGTCATCACCCGTGACGGGTGATCGGGGGGTGATCGACGGGTGATATGGAACGGGTGAATGCTGGGGGCAGGGGCGGATTTGAAGCAGGAGATTGCTGACAGAAAGGGGGATTACGGCAGAAGATCGAGTTCTTTCGCTTGGACGATCGCCTCTCGGCGATTGTGTACGCCCAGTTTGCCGTAGACGTTCCTCAGGTGAGTCTTGACGGTGTTGATCGAGATGCACAGTGCCTGTGCGATCTCTCGGTACATTTGTCCCTCCACGAGCAATTGTAGCACTTCTAACTCACGCTCAGTGAGAGGCTCGACCAACGACGAAGGACGAGGGACCAAGGCCGGGAGAGACGGGGCAGGCATACGCCGCTCGCCCTCCGCCCGGCCTTCGAACGCAGCCAGCAACTTGGCGACGTAGACCGGCGCTATGCCCCGTGCTGCCGCCTCCCGCAGCAGCGCCGCCATCGGCTCGCCCTTGTCCACAAAGGTGCGGACGAAGCCCTCGGGATCGGCCAGCGCGAGCGCCTCGGCCAGAAAAAAGAGCGCCTCGTCGGACGTGGACGCAGCCAAAGCCTGCAGCACACGTACCTCGACCAAGCCGAACTGCCAGCCCGCACGAGCGGCCGTCTCGTACCAGACTGCCAACTGCCCGGCCGCTTCCGTCTTTTTATCCTGGGCCAGGAGCAGACGTGCCTGGGTAAGGCCGAGAAGCGGGTAGAAGGGCGAGGCATCGGCATCGTGGGTGACGTGCTCCGCCCAGCGGGTGGCCGCGGCCAAGTCCCCCTGCGCCAGGGCAATCCGAACGTGGCAGGCGGCGTTGCGATCGCGCTCAAGCGGGGGGACGTCGCTCTCGCGGGCCAACTGATGGGCTTCTTGCAGCACCTCCAACGCAGCAGCGGCATCACCTTGGGCCTGCTTGAGGCGCGCCAGCGTGCGATAGCCGCCAAGCTGAACCTCCACGTTTCCGCCGCGCCGACCCAGCTCGATCCCCAGCTGCGAGTGGTCGGCGGCGGCCTCCAGGTCATTCCATTCGTAGAGCAGAGCGCTCAGCTGGTTGTGGGCCAGGGCCGTGGCGGGTGACTGTCCCCCTGACTGTATCGTCTCCCGAATCAGATCCGCCGCCTGGCGCAGCCTGCCCTGCGCCGCATATACTACACCCAAAAAACCAAGCGCTATCAGTCTGGCATAATGATTCCCTGACTGCTGGGCAGCGCGACTGGCCTCTGTCAGCGCCCGCTCCGCTTCCACCAGGTGGCTGCTACTCCAATGAGCGATCCCCAGGTTCACAGCCACAACGCTGCGTCCTGCCAGGTTATCCCGCGGCAAAAGCGATAAGGCCTGCTGCGAGAGTTCTATCGTGCGACGGTCGTCGCCCCGCGCCCGGGCGATGAAGGCCTGGGCGGAGGCAATATCGCCCAGAAGGGCGGGGGCATCTCGGGCAGCCTCTTCGGCCTGTCCCAGATAGGATTCGGCAGCCTCGAGTTGACCCGTCAGGATCAGCGCCCAACTGTAACTGAGACACAACTGCGGGCGGACACGTATCTCCTCGTCCGGCAGTGACCGGAACCAACCGAACAAGGTCGTCACCTCGCCGCGCTTCAGCATCGCCTCCTCGACGTCGAGGATCAGTGCTGCCGCCCGCCCCCAGTCAGAGGCGGCCAGCGCGTGATGCACAGCGTCGGCGGGGAACCTCTCGGCCTCGTACCACCGGCTGGCTCGCCGGTGCAGTTCGGACACAAGGTCCTGCATCCCGGCTGTGCGCAACTGCTGGCGAAGCAAATCGACGAAGAGGCGATGATAGCGATACCACCGCCGCGACTCGTCGAGGGGGATGACGAACAAGTTGCCCTGTTCCAAAGCCAGCAGTATGTCGCGGCTGTCGCTCCGTGCGGCGACGTCTGTCCCAACAGCACAGACAACGTCGCACAACGGAGCGGTGAAGCGGTCGAGGATGGAGGTTTTCAGCAGAAAGTCCTGTACATCGGGGGGTTGCTGTCGGAAGACCTCCTCAATCAGGTAATCCAGGATGTAACGATGGCTGCCGCTGAAAGACCGCACCAGTTGTGATACATCGTCACTCCCCTGCAACGAAAGAGCGGCCAATTGCAGACCCGCGATCCACCCTTCGGTGCGTCGATGGAGGGTGAGGACATCGGCGGGGGACAACTGGAGGTGCCCCGCCCGCTGCAGGAAATCAGCGGCCTCCTGCTCCGTAAACCTGAGGTCGGCCTGGCGAACGTCCACCATCTGCCCCCGCGCACGCAGGCGAGAGAGCGGCAGCGGCGGGTCTTCGCGGGTGGCGATGACGAGGTGCATATGAGGGGGCTGGTGCTCCAGGAGAAAGGCCAGTTGTTGATGGATGGACAGCACGGTGATCAAGTGGTAATCATCGAGGACCAGGATGAAGGGCCGGGGCGCGGCGGCGACGTCGTTGATCAGGGCTGTGAGAAGCGACTCCGGCGGAGATGGCTGGGGACTCTGCAACATCGCCTCGGCGGTCCGACCGATGGCCGGGTCAACCCGCTGTAACGCCGCGATGAGATAAGCGAAGAAGCGGGCCGGGTCGCCATCACCCTCGTCTAGAGAGAGCCAGGTGACGGCCCAGCCCGCATTGTCCGCCTTCTTGAGGTGCTGCAACCACTCGGCGACCAACGTCGTCTTGCCGAAACCGGCTGGCGCGGAAATGAGGGTTAGCCTGCGTGCAAAACCGCGGTCCCGTCCCAGTCCTGAGTTCAGCCGCTCGATCAGTCGTAGGCGCGAAACCAATCCTCGTCGAACAGGCGGGACATAGAGTTTGGTTGCCAGGAGGGGCATGGCCGTTCTCCCTGTGACCCCAAGAGCTTACGTGTCGCTATCTTATCATAGCTTGTCCCCCTGCGCAATTCCTAAGCATAAGAGGGGTACAGTCCCTTTCACCCAAAGCAAACAGACCCAGTGCCCTAGTCCGCGTCCGCTGGAGACAGTATGGCCTGGTTCAGATCCTTGAGCAAGGTATCCACGTCAATGCCATGCGCCCGCGCACCCTCGCGGACGTTCTCGAAACGGGCGATCGCACACCCAACGCACCCCAGACCATGCTGCAAAAACACGTTGACCGTCTCGGGGTGATTCCGAACGACGTCGCCGATTCGCATGTCCCCCGTGATCCTTCCTACATTCTCCATTTTATCCTCCATTCCTCATTCTATTCCAACTCTTCTCATTCACTGCCATTGCTCGTTCTCGTTACTCTCTTCATCATTCGTTCGTACACTCACTACGCCACCACTGGCGCCGCCTCCGCTGACATCTCGCGCTCGAGAGCCAGCAGGCGTTGGGGTCCCGAAAGGGGTCTCAAGCTGCTCCCGCAGCACCTGGGGGTCGGTGACCGGTGCTTGGCAGACGGAATCGACGCACACGTATGCCGTGGCACGTCCATCGACCTGACCACGACGCCGCAACAGCGGCACGACGGCAGGCTCAGTGCCAGGCTTCCCCAGGGCGACGATCTGATACGGGCAATAGCCACCAGCACACACGTCGAGCAATGCCCCAGTGTCGGCCGCGGCCCAGTCACCCACGATAGCGATCTCACGTGCATGCGAGAGCGCATGCTCCAGCGCGACCAACCACTGAGCGAAACCCAACGGATGTCGCGCCAACGCCTCCTGCATCGAGCCCAGCGCCGCTCGTGCCTGTTCTGCATAGCGTGGCTCGACGGCCAACCCCGCCAGGCGCTGGAGCACCAGGGCCGCCATCGCGTTCCCGGAGGGAACGGCGTTGTCCTGCAGCTGCCGAGGACGCACGATCAGGTCCTCGTGATCATCGCTGGTGTCGTAAAACCCACCTCCAGACGCGCTGAAATGCTCAATCATCGTCTCGGCCAGCCCGTGAGCGGCCTCATACCAGCGCGAGTCGAAGGTGGTCTGATACAGCTCCAGCAGCCCTTCGATCAGGTGAGTGTAGTCCTCAAGGTAGCCGTTGATCTTGGCGGCGCCGTCCTTCCAGGTGTGGTATAGCCGCCCTTCGGGCGTCCTCAGTTCGCTCAAGAGAAACCCGGCGTTTCGCTCCGCGATCTGGCGGTAGTCGTCACGCTTCAGCACCCGCGCCGCCTCCGCAAAGGCCGCCAGCATCAACCCGTTCCACGAGGTAAGTACCTTGTCATCGCGCCCGGGATGAACGCGGCCCTCACGTGCCTCGAACAGCGCCCGCCGGGCCTGGGCCAACCCCTCACGCGCCTCCAGGCTGCCCTTCAGCTCCAGGATGTTCTTACTCTCGAAGTTCCCACGTTCCGTCACCCCATAAACCTCGATGAAACGGTCCGCTTGATCGCCCAGCACGTCGCGGATCTCGTCCGGCGTCCAGACGAAGAACTTGCCCTCCTCGCCCTCGCTGTCAGCATCCTGGGTGGAATAGAATCCCCCGGCGGAATCGGTCATCTCTCGGACAACGTAGTCCAGGGTCTCCTCCGTAATCGCGCGGTAGAACGGCTCGCCCGTTACTTGCCAGGCGTGCAGGTACACGCGAGCCAACTGAGCGTTGTCGTACAACATCTTCTCGAAGTGGGGGACCAGCCAGCGATCATCGACCGAATAGCGATGGAACCCGCCGCCGAGTTGATCATACATCCCGCCCCGCGCCATGGCCTCCAGCGTCCGGGAGACCATATGCAGCGCCTGGGGGTCGCCCGTGCTACGATGGGTGCGCAACAGAAACTCAAGCGCCATGGGCTGCGGGAACTTCGGCGCTCCCCCCCACCCTCCGTGAGCCTGGTCAAACTCCCGCCCCAGGGTTCGGAAAGCGGATTCGACCGTCTCGGGTTTCAGGGCCTCAGAGCCCGGGTCTAAGCCGACCGTCATCTGCCGGTCGAGGGCGGCCACCAGGTTGCGACCGCCTTCCTCAAGCTCCTGGCGCCGGTTCCGCCAGGCGTCGGCCACAGCAAGCAAAACATCGGGGAACGCGGGCATCCCGTAGCGGGGAGTCGGCGGGAAGTACGTGCCCCCGTAGAAGGGCTGGCCCTCAGGTGTGAGGAACACGGACATCGGCCATCCACCGCGACCGGTGAGGGCCTGCACCGCGCTCATATAGATACGGTCCAGGTCCGGCCTCTCCTCCCGATCCACCTTGACGTTGACGAAATGTTCATTCATGATCGCCGCGGTGCGCTCATCCTCGAACGACTCGTGAGCCATGACGTGGCACCAGTGGCAGGCGGAATAGCCGACGCTGAGAAATATCGGCTTGTCCTCGGCCGCAGCCTTTTGCAGCGCCTCCTCACCCCACGGATACCAATCCACCGGGTTGTCGGCATGCTGGAGCAGATACGGACTGCTTTCACTCGCTAGTCGATTCGACACGGTCTATCCCCCCTTACACACGATTTCAAGCAGCCTCTCCCCTCCCTCGGCGGACAAGCCCAAACTGTCCACTTCCCCCCTCAAGCCCTCGCACGTGCCGTGACCGCCGAGATATCCATTCACGCGCGCCGCGGACGTGGAGGCTGCGAAGTCGTCGTCGTGAGGATATATGGCGCTGAACTCTCCCATGAACGCCGGGCTCTGCCGCAAGCGGTATTTCTGATGGTAGGCCTCAGCCGGGGTAAACTCGCCGGCAGGGACGATCTCGGTCAGAATCTCCCCCTGCGCCCTGGCTGCCTGGCGCTCCTTCGTCTCCTCAGCTAACCGACGCTGTTCCTCGTCGTGGTAGAATATGATAGACGCGTACTGCCTCGACCAGGACCGCCGCGTGGGGTTGTGGCTGCTCCAAAACACGTCCAACAGTTGCTCGTAAGAGACCTGGGACGGATCGTACTCGATCTGAATCGTCTCGCTATGATCGCCGATGTTTGCGTAGGTGGGATTTTCCGTCGTGCCTCCCGCGTATCCGACACGGGTGCGAACCACACCGGGGATGCTCCCGAACCGGGAGTCCGGTCCCCAGAATCAGCCCAGCGCGAACGTCGCCACCTCCGTTTGGGTCGGCGCGGACGCATCTATGGGCGGTATCGCGGACCCGCCGCCCGAGCTCGTCCCTATATCCATCCCCTTCTCCTCTTTCGCCCCTCCCATCGTGCCCAGAAGAATCGCCCCTGAAATCAACGCCAGGGCCGGTATCCCAATCAGCGCAACCCTCCAAAACAATCTCGCCATATCACCCGTACTTGCCATCTTGCATCTACCCCCTAACTCATTTACCTCTCAAAGCTACCGTAAGCCTATTGGTCCACCCACGGGATAGCACCAAACCGCCCGCGTCCCTCACTGGCCCTCAAACATCGAGCCGGAGAGATCACCATCGCTGTTGTAGCCGTAGGACTCCCAGTACCCTCGGTAATCAGCGTCGGCGGAAAGCTCAATCTCCGTCACCCACTTGACCCACTTGTATCCCCACTTGGACTCCGCCACCACCTGGAATGGAAATCCACGCTCGGGCGGGAGCGTCACGCCGTTCATCTTATAGGCCAGCATGATGTCGTTCTCCCGGACGTAGTCCAGGGTCAGGGAGGAGGTATATCCATCGGCAGCGTGGAAGATGGCGATGATCGCCTCGTCCTCGACGCCGGCCTGCTCCAGGAGGTCCTCCAACAACACACCCTCCCACAGGATCGTGGCATCCCAGCCCTCGACGCAGTGGAGCGTGACCACCTTCTCGTACTGCTTGCGGTCCAGCACCTGATCGTAGGTCAACGCCAGCGGGCTGTCCACCAGACCGGTGATCTCCAGTCGATATCCTTCCAGCGAGACGTCCTGTGGCCCGGCGATGGCGTTCTCCCTGAAATCGTCTATGGAAGAGAGATCCTCCCCCTGATACTGGCGAACTTCGACCGCCTCTAGCTCCGACGCAACAGGGGACGCCGAAGGCGAGACCTCAGGGACGACAGTCACCTCGGCTGGGCCCGGCTCCGGCCCACCACAGGCTGCCAAAGCCGCCCCGACCAGAAGCCCGGTCAAGAGCACAACAACGACGTATTTCCCCTTCATCCTCCTCCAAACATCATCCATGCGCATCATCTCCCTCATGCCCCAGCTCCTTTCCTCGGGAGGCCACCAGCCTCCCCCAGACGGCGATGCCCACGTGCGTCAATGTCACGACCAGAAGGGGTATCTCTACGTAGTGATGTAGTCTATGGGAGACGGCCTTGTTCAAGATCTCAAACGTCAGGCCACTCACAATCCGGAACTGGCTGATCCCATACCCGGTGAGCATAGTGAAGAGCAACAAGAGTAACGCTGTCCAGCCGAACCCGCGGCCGACGTTTCTGATCATCCGCCCGACCGTACGTCGATTGAGCATTCTCCCCCCCTACTGTGAGCGACCACGGACAGAACGACGTCCGCTTGGCATCGCCATTACCTTCCGCATGTACTTCACTTAAAAAAATTATAACATATCTTTATCATAAAATCAATACATTTCTATTAAATCCACATTAGAAATCCGCAATAACGCCCCCGACAACGCCACGTGGACATCGTTCACCCGCCGGATGTTGTCCATGTGCTTCGGCTCAGTATGGTTGACACCCAGCGTATTTTGGGATACACTGACGCTCAGCCTAAGGGGGAGGAAAGCCATAAAGACACACACCACGAGCGCCTCGGCCCTGGCAGTCGAGGCGTTCGCCCAGGTATGCTCGCCGGCCATTCAGGAAAGCCACGTCCGCATCTCCACGCGAGACAGGCGAGACTGCTACGATCAGCTCAGCAGGATAGAGACAGCGGAATCGGTGAACCCGTGGGCCCTTTATGGACTGGCGGTCGCCAAGGCCAGGGCACACCGCATCCACGAGTGCACCGTGGACGCGCTTGGAGCCATATGTGGAGTGGCGCCCATCGACGACCGCATCCTGGAGGTAATGTTAGACCCCGAGCGAGACAGAGATCCCGAGGACGAGTACTGGAACTCAAACAGGTACATATCCACGCGAAGCTTTCTTTTGACTTTCAGGCACGATGGACTATACTATGTGTCAGGCAAGACATATTGACCGCTATTAGACAAGTCTCCGCTCCTCGTAGGAGGTGACGCTTGGCCCGGCTCAAACGATCCTCGTCCACCAACAGGCACTCACACCCCTACGCCGGCCTCCCTCCTGATCAATTTGAGCACCTGGTCTACCGGCTTACCCAGCGCTCGGGCGAATTCGACGCAGTGCAGTGGTATCGCAGCGCGCGCGAGGACGGTCGCGACGTCGTGGCGCACAAAGACACCAGTGCCGGGCGCGAGAGGTGGTACATCCAGTGCAAGCTGCACAAACGGATCAGCTACGCCACCTTGCGCGACGCACTGGACGGACTGGCCGAGCACGCCGCGAACTTGCCGACCTTCGCCCCTCACGTGATCGTCTTCGCCACTGCCTGCGACGTGCCACCCCTGCTTCAGAACAAGGCCCGAATCTACGCCCGCGCCTTGGGCCTGCCGGAACCACGCTACTGGGGTCGCTCCAAACTGGACCATATGCTCCAGGCACAACCCGAGACTGAGGAGGAGTTCTTTGACCAGCAGCCTCGGCCTGCCCCTCGGGACGAACCTGGCCTCACCAGGAGCGCAATAGGATGGGGAATTGGAATCGCCCTGTGTGCGATCTTGCTGGTGGTAGGAGGGATGTTCTTCGGTCTACCTCAATCGTTACCCGAAGAGACACTGACGGCCACATCCACCCCCACGCGGCCGCCGCGGCCGACACAGACGCGCGCGCCGACGAGCACATCGACCGTCACCCCCTCCCCGACGCCCCAGCCAACGAACACGCCAACACCCACGCCAACGTCTACCCCAACCTTCACACCCACTCCCTCACCGACCCCCACCCCGACGCCTACGCGGACACCTACGCCCCTACCCGAGGAACCCAGCCTCCTCGCGCCAGCAGCGGGGACGACGGTGCGCGCGGCCGTCTTCAGGTGGCAGGGTGAATTAAGACCGGGTCAATCGTTTGTAGTCCACCTCCAGCACCTGGCGAGCGGTCGGACGCAGCAAAGCGAGGAACTGACCACCACGTGTTGGGAGGCCCAGTTGCCGGCCGAGCGATTCGGAGGATGGGAATGGCAGGTCTGGGTGGTGCGTGGTTCGACTGGACTCACCACAAGGGAAGAGAGAGTACTGGCACAAAGCGAGACACGCGCCTTCTGGTTCGATCCCTTCCCCTCTGTCCCATTGCCAGTGTCGCCGCCATGCGGTGAGTGAGTCCCACCATTGACGTCTTTTGCTCTTTACTTTCGCGCGTTATCAGGGGCAACTGGCGTCGCTACTGTGAACTCAGCGAGATAGACTGGACGGAGTTAATCCCAGCTCTCCTCGACGGCCCTAACCCCCAGGTCAAAGGCCTCCTGCAGCGCAGTGGGATGCGCCTTGATCTCACCCTTGGCATCCACGTCACCATAGAGAAGCTCTCCCCAGTAGTCGACCTCGTACACGCCAAAGAACCCTTTGACCGTCCGCACCACCCCGCTGAAGTCCGGTTGGGGTCCACCCCCCACGCAGATAAACACCCCCCGTCTCCGAGTATGACCGGCCTGAGTGGCCGCCAGGGGAACCTTAAGCAAAAACTTGCGCGCCCACTGGCACTGGCTACGATCAACCAAGGCCTTGACCTGGGAAGGCAGATGCCAGAAGAACAGCGGCGCGGCCAGGGCGATCACGTCGGCAGCGACAAGCTTGTCGTTCAAGGACTGAAAATCGTCCTCGACGACACAGCGCCCGTCATCCCAACAGCCGCCGCAAGCCACACAGCCCGCCACGTTGAGCCGCGTCATCACAACCTTGTCCACCTCCACGGGGCCAGCACACCGCTCCCCACGCCCCACCCCGAGCAAGAACCGATCCAGCAAAATCTCCGTGTTGCCATTGCGCCGGGGGCTGCCCGCAATACCTACCACCTTCATCTGTTTCGCGCCACTACGCACGCCACTCACTACAACTGAATCAGTTGCAGCGCCAGATCGGCCGTCGTCTCCGGCTTGACCTTGAACTTGAACTCCGTCAACCGGCCCTCTTCATCAACGGCGAAATGGCTGCGAATGACGCCCTCATAGGTCTTGCCGAACATCTTCTTCTCTCCCCACGCCCCATACGCCTCGGCCACCTCGTGATCGGGGTCCGAGAGCAAGATGAAGGGCAGGTCATGCTTCTGGCGAAACCTGACCAGTCTGTCGGGTGGGTCGGGGCTGATGCCGATCACGACGACGTCCTCCTCCTGTATCTTGGGATAGACATCACGGACGGCGCACGCCTGTTTGGTGCAGCCAGGGGTATCGGCCTTGGGATAGAAATACAGCACCACTCGCCTGCCGCGAAAGTCGGATAGACTGACCTGAGAGCCATCGTCGGCCGCCAGCGTGAACGCCGGAGCCACATCACCTATCTTGACCATGTTTCCTCACCACTCCTCGTACCGCACCAGATCGGACAGCGGCTTGCGCTTCTTGGGGCCGAGCTCGTCCGCTGGGTACCCCAGAGGCGTGAACGCGATCGGCTCCACGCCGTCGGGCAGCCCCAATACCTCACGCGCCGCGTCCGGATCGAACGCCGCGATCCAGCACGTGCCCAATCCCGCGTTGGCCGCGGCCAGGATCAGATGATCCATGGCGATGGCCACGTCCACGTCGGTGTAATTCTTGCCATCCTCCCGACGGGTCCATCCTTGAGCCGGCATCCCGCAGGCACAGATGACCAGCGGTCCCTGTACGAACCACTCCTTGCCATAGACGCGCCTCAACTCAGCCTCCCGGCCGGCAGTATGGACCACGATTAGTTGAAAGGGCTGCCTGTTGGCCGCGCTCGGCGCCAGACGCGCCGCGTGGAGCACCTGCTGCAGCTTCTCCTCTTCCACCGGATCCGGCTTGTACGCCCGTACACTGTAACGCTTCTCGATCAAGTCTAGGAATTCCATCGTTTACCTCCTTACTTTACTCCCCCTAGGGGCAACGCACGACGCTGAAGCACCTGCCACAAACCCACTTGAAGTGCATTGCACATCAATTAGGGCTCAATCCCCAAGCAAAACCCCACAAATCGACACCAAAGACGTGCCATCCTGGTCGGCTGGGCAGCGATCGTAGGCCACCCGCTCGCCCCGAACAGGATCCAAGACACGGAGCGCCAAGTAGATGGGCGGCAGCCCACACACATTGTACCGGTCCCCCTCGCGCTTGACCGCAGCGAAGAACCTGGGCGCATCACCCGCACACATGCGCTTGATAAGCTCGTCGTCGGCCGCCTGCACCCTGGCACGCCCCACCAGATCGAGCGGCCGGCCGCCGAACGCCAGACCGACGTGAGAGAGATCGGCCGCCGCGACGATGAGCGTCCGGCGCCTATCCATCACCTGCGCCAGCCCATCCAGCAACGCGGTGACCGCCGGGTCACGCTCCGGCTGCGCCTCGCCCCGCACGAAGGAGCCGAACGAACCGCACAGGATCGGCACCAACTCGCATGGCTGCTCCCCCCATACGTAGTGTAGCCAGACCGCCGCCAGCTCAATGGAGTGCTCGCCACGATGGTGAATCTCCTCGGCGAATGCCGCCTCCTCTCCCACAGTCCTCGCCAGCATGTCCACGACATCGCGTGCGGTTGGCAATATCCCGAATGGGGTGCTGTAATGCTGGCGCGTAAGCGTCAGCTTGCCTTCGCCTCCCCAATGGTCTGTGCCCAGCAACACCACCAACTCGGCCGCCCTGACCGCCTCAGCCGCCTGCCTCCAGACCTGAGCGTAGACTGGCCCACCGCGGGCGTAGTCAATGTGGGGGCAGACCAGACCTCGGATGTCCTCCAGTTCAGGGCTCCCGCTGTCAGCAGCGTCGAAATAACCGCGCAAGAAGCGCCGCAGTTCGTCCGCCTCGGCCGGATAGGACTGCCCCGCCAGGGCCGGCGGCCGGAAGGGAGCCTGGTGGTACTCGGCCAACGCCCGCTCAAGCGCCTCGGCAAAGCGGCCGTTGTCCAACAGCAGTGCCTCGTCGAACGTGCCCAGGAGCTGCTCCATCACGTCCAGCCCGATCCGCAGCCCAAAGCGCACACCCAGGGCCGCGCGAAGGGCGTTGGCATCCCGGGTACCATCGCACAAGTGCAGCAATGGAGCCAGGTGCTGGGAGATAATCACAGTCTTGTCGGTCAGTCGCAGCGGGTCGCGCAGCAAGAGAGCCCTTCGCCCCCCCTGGATGACTGGCCTGACGTCGACGGGGCGAAGCCGGGGAAGCTGGACCTGGGTAGTTCGACTGGGCTCACTGTAGGCAGAAGCGGTCATCCCTACCACCCCCTCAGGACAAAGAAAGCGATGGCGAGAAGGACCAGAATGCCCAAACAGCCCAGGCCAAGGAGTGCCCGGGTCAGCTTGTACACCTGCTTAACCACCCACAGCAACGCCAACAAGATCACGCAGACGCCAGCCAGCGTCAAGACCTGTCCGACAGTCAGCCCCAAAACCTCTGGGAGTTCTGGCACCAACACCTCCTTCTCCTCGTTCTCACTCACGGACCGCTAAAACACGCCCAGCACACGCAGCAGGCCGTACATCACATGCACGCCAACGCCCGCCCACGCCAGGCAGCACCACACGATCGTCCACAGCCCCTCGTATGAAACCCACTGCCCAGCCCCATCCACGTCGAGCGTGTAACGCAGAGGCAACGCATCCACCAATACCGAACACTCCGGGTTCGACGGCAGGTAAAGCACTGGCTCACGGGCCTCGTCGCCGATCTCCTCCTTACGCAACGCCTTAGACGAGCCCGAATGCACCCGCCCGTCCCGTCCCTCGAACTCATAGGTATACTCGATCACCGGTTCGTCATTTACGTACGTGTTCGTCCCGTGCTGCGAAACAGATCGGGTACTGGCGACCTCTCCCCAACGTAACAGGCGCACCTGCTCCAACCCATGGGCGGTGGCCGAGATGAAGAATGCCGCGCCGACGATCGAGAAAACGCTCGAAAATAGCAGGACCCACGGAGAGGACAGGGATATCCACAAGACCGTCATACCAACGAAGAAGAATATCGCTCCAAGAGCACCCGTCAACCCCAGTAAAGCCGAACACACCAGCGGCAGTGGCACCCGGCGTGGGGGGGCAACGAGACGAGCGATACGATTGGATAGCACAAGTCACCTCCCTTGGTCAAGCATCGAGGTCAGCCATCAGACCGTCAGGAGTTTCGCGCAGAGGCGCACTGCCGCCACCGCTCAACCCTTGCTCGCATAACCGAGCGCAAAACAAGTGTGGTAATGATTCACCTTGTGTTCGCAGCGGATCAAAATCCACTGTTGGAGGCAGTATGGCAAGACAGTTTGACTCGTAGTGCACACCTTCAGTACGCTGATACGGCGATGAATCGCCGACTACGAACGGAACATGACATTGTCAATATAATTACCGAATGTGATTATAACCTCAGGCCACCAACGCGCAAGTCAACCGGTGGCGTTGCGGTGAACCCACGCGCGAGCAGAGCTAAGTGGGTCAAAGCAAGTTCCTTGATTCCTGCCTTGCTCGCAGTCACCGCCCTCGGGGACGTCTGGGCCGGGTACAGTGGCTAAGAACACATACCACTCGCCCCGGGGATGGGGCTCAGAGCAATAAGTGAAACACAAGGAGTTTTTTCGGGTCCACTTAGCCACCCGGCAGAGTAAAACTGAGCATATTTCCCGACGCCCGCCCCACCTCCACCCGGCCGCCCATCCTCTCCACCATGCGTCGGGCAACCGATAGCTCCGACCGGCATACCTGCTTCCGCGCCTGGTCCTGCCCCGCGGGCACCAATGCGCCTCCGGCGTCCGCGCTCCGGATCCAGAAACGCACCTCGTCACTTCCCTGTCGGGTCCCACCCAACTCCAAGCACGGCGGTCGGTTGCCGTTCACGATGGCGATGTGCAGCAGGCTGGTCCACACCGCCACAACCCAAGGTTCGTGACCCAGCGCTGCTGGCCAGCTCTCCGGCAGCGTGACCCCAGACCGGAGATCGTCGCCGGTCTGTTCTAACCGCTCAAGCGACCGGGCCACGACACCTGCCATGTCCAGCGGCTCCATACTCACCTCCACCTCGCGCGCCAGGACCCGCGACACCAGCTCTTCTACCATCGCATGCATGCGCCGCCCACGGTGGGCAATCGCCCGCAGGTAGCGACGTACATCCTGCTCCGATAGCGAGACATAGTCCTCCTCCAGCGCCTCGGCGAAGCCGACGATCACGCCTAAGGTGCGCAAGAGGTCAGGGGCCACGGTGCCGGTGAAGGCATCCCACTCCTCGTTGCGCGCCTGCAGTTCGAGCACGTGGTGGCGCAGTGCGTCCTCCGCCCGCTGGCGCTCCGCCTCCACTACCCTTAACGCCGCGATCCGCTGGCGCAGGCCTGCCAGTTCCCGGGTAAGCTGTTCCCGTGTCTTCTCTGCATCCTTCATCCCTATCCCCCGCCCTTCTTTGTCTACAACAAACGCCGCCGTCCCTCTGCAAAAGACGGCACCGCCTACGTGCTCACAAAAGCCCTCCTGCAGTTAGAACCTCGCGCAGGGTCTGCCGCTCGGACTCGCCCAGGTCCAGCAGAGGCAAGCGGACAGGGCCGCCGTAGTAGCCCAACATGTCCAGGGCAGCCTTAAGACCAGCGACGCCAAAGCGGGCCGTGACCGCGGCGTTGACAGGAAGCATGCGCCGTTGCAGCCCGGCCGCCTCGTCCCAGCGTCCCGCCTCGAACAGGCGATATATACCTATCGACTGCTCGGGCGCGACGTTGGCCAATGCCAACACGCCTCCCACCGCGCCCAAGGCCAGCCCGGCGAAGAAGAAACCCGCCGACCCGGCCATCACCTGGAAATCCGGCCCTGCCAGCCGCACGATGTCGGCCAGCTTGTTGATGTTACCGCTACTATCCTTTATGCCGATGACATTGGGGTGGTCGGCGACCCGGGCGACCGTGGCCGCGTCCATATCCACGTGGGTGAACTTAGGCACATTGTAAAGTAAAACCGGGATTGGCGAAGCATCGGCCACCCCCTTGAAGTGACGGATCAAGCCCTCGGGGACCATCTTGCCGTCGAAATAGCTGGGCGTGACCACAAGCGCCGCGTCGGCGCCGGCCTGGGCAGCCTGGCGGGTCAAGGCGACCGTCTCGCGCGTGGACTCGCAGCCGGTGCCAGCGATCATCACCTTGTCCGCCGGAATGGCCCGCCGGGCCGCCTCCCAGACGCGTAGCTTCTCCTCGTCGGTTAAGTAGACGGCCTCGCCGTTAGAGCCCAAGACCACGTACCCAGACAGAGCGTATCGATTCCATCGCTCCAGGTTCTCGACCAGGGCCTGGATGTTCACCTCACCCCCTGTATCGAAGGAATCGCTTCGCTGAAAGGGCGTGGGAATAGGTGGAAACACACCACTCAACGAGAGCGACCCGGTCGACTGTGTGGCAGGACCGCCAGCGAGACGGCGCTCACCACAGGCTGCAGATTTCTCCATAGGACCATCTCCTTGTACTGATCGGCTATGATCGTCCCTCATCTCATAAGCACAGGCAGGTAGACATCACGGATGGCCGCATCCGAGACCTGGAGGCGCAGATCTATGGACTGCGGCGCCCCCTCCACCTCAGCAGGGTCCACCACGTTCACGGTGAGCATACCTGTGTAGACACCCACGGTCGCCTTGCTGAAAGTGGTCGGGGTAACGTAGAAGGAACCCGGCGTGGTCCCCTCCAGGGGAGCAGCCGCGAACCACGTCCCCGTGACCGTGAGACCCCAGGTAAGCGCCTCGCCGTTCCCCTCGTTCACCAAAGTCAACCGGTGGGAAGAGGGCACCAGACGCCCGTCAGGGATGCTGTAGATGAAACTGAGCGCGTCGGGAAGCGGCCCCAATTCCGGCGGCTCCACCTGGAACACGTACTCCGGCACACCGACGAAAGACAGATT
>Ga0180432_10002293_pt1 | contig 28837 bp, 27 predicted proteins | sample SS_ome_10_FD_132414 | JGI IMG/M metagenome (GOLD analysis project Ga0180432, IMG submission 132414) | Hypersaline lake sediment archaeal communities from the Salton Sea, California, USA - SS_1_MS_2 metaG | ecosystem: Environmental > Aquatic > Non-marine Saline and Alkaline > Hypersaline >... | reverse complement strand
GGTAAAATAAGTCGCATTTCTTCTTCTTTCTGACGGAGATATGCCACCAACAACAACCTGAATTTTCCCAATCAAAACAGATGGCCCTAAAGCTTTAAATGCCATGTCCCGTATATGCACTTTTTTTTCAATACGACGAGCAATTTCTTGTATTAAATCTACATCAAGACCAACGACTTTATCATGTTCTATAAAAGCAAACGGTGGAAAATTGGCGTTCAATCCAACAACAATCTCTGTACCATCATCTGTCAAAATTTCCATTTTGCGAAAAAATATAAATCCACCCAAGCCAAGAATAATACTAAGTGCTATAAAATACTTCTTCAAAGAAATCTCCTTGTAATTAATTAAAGCCTCACCTCTCTAATTATCAAATGTAACAACTTTTCGCAAAATCCAACCCGCGATTCAAATAGAATACAAGAAACTTTTTCGCGCCGACAAAAAGACTTTGTTTTTTCTTCCTCCTTGACTCTTTTCCCCGTAAACATTAGAATTCTATTAATTTGTGCCTTTTGTGTTCACTGGTTACACGTTATAAAAGAACCGAGAATGAATAAAAGAAATTTCTTTATACTAGGTATTATTCTGTTTAATTTGGCATTGTTTTCCGTTGTTCTTATTAGCATAAAACGAGACGAATGTGAGCCATCTAACACTATTCGTGTTGGAATATACGCCGACACACCTCCCTTTGCATATTTTCGCTCTTGCCAAGCAATTGGGGTGGATCTTGAAATAGTAAAAGAAATTTCTAAAAGGCTTGCAAAAAACTGCTCCTTGAAAATAGTTCCCCTTCATTCAATTTTTCAGTTTCTTTTTGCTAACCAAATAGATATTGCTATGGGAGCACTTGAAAAAACAAAAAAAAGGTGTTCTCGTGCATTGTTTTCAGACGCATACTTTACACAAGATCAGTTTATTTTTCTGGTTCCAAAATCTGAGAATCCAATAACAAAAGTTGAACAGCTAAAAGGGAAAAAAGTAATTGTATGCGAATATCACTCCTTAATAGAAAAGCTCAAAAAAATCTTGAGAAAAAAAGGCATACACCATAGAGAGGAAGTATGCTCACCCGACAAAGTACACTTTTTTAGAGTGCTCACTCCAGAACTTGGTTTCGTTGCGCTTAAAAATAGGTTTGGAGATGTCCTTTTTATAGCCGAATCCGCCGCGAACTTCCTCTTTGATTTCTATGGAAAAGAAAACTTTAGAGTTTCAAAGCCTTTGAACATAGAAACTTCCTATCGAATAGCTGTTTCACAAAAAAATAAAGAACTATTAAAAAAAATTAATCTAATACTCCACGAAATGACCACAGACGGAACAATCAAAAAAATTATCGAAAACCACCAGATGAGGGAAAAAAATGATTAACTTTCCCGTTCTAGTTGAGTACAAGAACCTACTTATTAAAGGAACTATAGTATCTTTTAAAATAGCTATCATGAGTTGTTTGATCAGTATGACATTCGGAGCACTTCTTGGAGCAATTCAACTTATTGGATCAAAAACATTAAATTTTTTTGTCCTCTCATATATGACAATTGTGGATGGAACACCGAAGTTAATTCATCTTCTTATCGCCATGTTTTTGCTTCCTAAACTTCACATATCAGCATCTCCATTTTGGATTGTGGTAATAGCCCTCGGCTTGGGAAGTGTAAGCAGTATTGCAAAAAAAGTTAAACTTAATTTGAGTGCCAATATAGAACAACTCGAAGCTGCACAGACATTAGGAATATCATCAAAAAAAATCATCTATCGAGTATTATTGCCTGATGCTATAAAGAAGCTTTTTCCATTGTCTTTAGACGAGTTCAGTACTTTATTTAAAAATTCTAGTCTGGGCTCCGTAATAGGAGTATCTGAACTCATGAAATCAAATAATATAATGCAGAACAGAAGTTATGATGCTCCAACAGCTCTTTTTGCAACTTTCACCATATATTGGTCAGTTACAACAATCCTGTCAATTTTTACAACATGGTACAAAAAACGAAATAAAACATAGCATGTTGAGAATACACAGCATAAACAAATTTTTGCAAAAGAGAAAAATTTTAAACAACATCTCTATGACAGTAAGGCCCGGGGAAATTGCGCTTTTTATAGGCAAAACTGGCGCAGGCAAATCAATGTTTCTTCGCACCCTCAATAACCTTGAGATAAAAGACTCTGGAGCTGTATTTTTAAACGGCCAAGAACTTATAAACAAGCCTGGAAAACCAGTTAAAATAGGAATGGTGTTTGAAAAGTTCAATCTTTTTAAAAACTTAACGGTCAAAGAAAATATTGTACTTGCTTTAGAAAATTTTAGTTCTAACTATAAGCTTCTAGAGAAAGATGTTAGCTCTCTACTTGAAAAGTATCTTTTACTTGACTACCAAAATGTCAAAGCATCAAATCTTTCCTCCGGCCAAAAACAACTACTTGCTATCGCCAGAACAGTCAGCCTCAAGCCTCCTGTAATCACCTTTGACAAACCAACATCGGCCTTAGACCCTCTCCTCAGTCTACATGTCGCCAATATTATCCAAAATCTCGCGCTGGAGGGATACATCATTTTGGTAGCTTCCAATGACCCTGCTCTTGTCAAACAACTCGATAGCACAATTTATCTCATGCACAATGGTGAAATAATTGAAAAGGCCGCCTCAAAAAACAAGCGCTTTTACCCATTGATAAGCAACTTTATTCAAGGAAAATTTTAAGAGCTACACTCTCTTGAAATATGCCAAAAATTCTTTATTTCCCGAAGCCCCTAAAATTGGAGATTCTATTAATCCGACAAGTTCAAATCCTCGGTCCTTTACCCCTTGAGTTACTTGCTCAATCACCTGCTCATGAATTTTTACGTCCTTAATAATCCCACCCCTGCCCACATCTTTGCGTTGTGCTTCAAACTGGGGTTTAATAAGCGTTATCAAATGTCCATCATCTTTTAAAAGTGAACAAACAGCATCCATCACCTTCAGGATTGAAATAAATGAAAGATCAAGCGTAATCAAATCAATGGGCTCTCCAACATCTCGCAACTCTCGTAGATTAGTCCTTTCCATTACTTGAACCCTTTCATCGGCTCGAATTTTTTCGTGAACTTGCCCATATCCTACGTCGACACCATATATTTTTTTGGCACCACGTTGAAGCAAGCAATCAGAAAATCCTCCCGTTGAAAGACCTGCATCAAGAACAACAAGCCCAGTGACATCAATCTGAAAGTGATCAAGTGCTTTTTCCAATTTGAATCCTGCACGACCGACATATTTTGGCTCTTGAACATTCAGCTCAATAACAACATCATCAGATACTTGTGCACCCGACTTGGAAACTATACGACCGTCAACAGTCACCTTCCCCTGCATAATCCAACTTTGAATTTGACGACGACTATACTGTGGAAACTTTTCAAGAACAAAAACATCTAATCGCTTTTTATTTGCCATCTCTCACCAGATCAAGCAGTTCATTTACAACTTGGGTCAGGGGGTAAGCAAAATCTTCGGACAATCGTTTCTCATCGGCAAACATTTCTTGCAATGGAAGCACGGCAAGAACATCATCCGCAGTTTTGATGCTCAAAAACTCCAACTCTAAGCCCCTGCGCAAAATGTCTCTGAACTGAAGTATTGTTTTAACTTTTTCACCATTTACTTCATTTATGATAGCACCTGGCGTTAAGCATCTCAATTGCTGTGCTCGAGAACCTGGCAAAATATGAGTTATCACTAAAACAGAATCTAGCCTATTTTCCATTTTCTGAAACGAAACCAAATAAGGAACTACTTCTTCTAATAACAATAGATGGTTAAGCGCCAACTCCATCACAACCATACCACCTACAACTTCGTACTCAACTTTTTCGTAATAGGGGTATTTTACTCGTATTGGGAACGGTTTTGTCTCTTCTAAAACAAAACTGATCTCTTTTTTTTCCCCAGAACGATACAACACAATGTGTATCTTTTTGCCCAGAGCAAGTCGCGAAATCAGATCATAAAGCGAGATTTTTTCTGGGCTCCATGGAACCGTCACTTCCCCATGGGAATCAAGTCTATGACCATTCAGCTCATACAGCATGTCACCTTGACATACACCTGCCTTCTCTAAAAGTGAGTCCTTGAAAACCTTATGCACGTAAAGACCGGCCGGAATAGGATTGCCTAGAAATCTAGCGTGATCATTTGTCGCATTATGAAAATGCCCACCAAGTATAGGTTTACGAACTAATGGCTTCTCAAGAAGATCTTCAAAAATAAGTTTGAGTTCGTTAATTGGAATTGCATAACCAACATTAAAAGCTCGCGCTTCGATCGCAACAGTTACACCTATGACAGCACCCTGAGCCGAAATAAGTGGACCTCCAGAACTTCCAGGATTTATTGGAGCTGTTATTTGGATATAAGAAATGGAATCTGCTGCCTCTCGCCCGCTGACCACACCCGTTGTACTTTTCATACGATATTGCCCAAGAGGATAACCTAAAACCAAAACCTTGTCTGTTCTTTGAACAATGTCCGAATCTCCCAACATTAAAAACGGTATTTTTCCTAAACGTTTTCGAACACTCTCAAGATCACGTGGAGCAATACGCAACAAAGCAAGATCTCGATCAGGACAAAAACCAACGATCTCAACAAGAACCGTGTCTCTACCGAGAGCAGGAATATTGATCCAAACTGTTTTTGCCTCGTTAACAACGTGTGCATTGGTGATAAGATAACCTTCATCATTAATAAAAAAACCGGTCCCACGACTTTCGTACTGTGATTCAATTTTGTACGGCTCAAGCCAGTTAAATCGACCGATCTGTGCAAAAACCTGAACAACAGTGTTAAGGGCAGCATGCTCAACTTGAAGCCAGTTCTGCTCACCCTGTACCAATAAAATTGGCTGTTCCATTTTTTGTCCCCTTTTTTATTCCCCACCCTTGTGTGCCTTCACTCTACCAAAAAAAGAAAACTGGATATAAGAGTTGCTAAACAGTCTCTACAGGGACCGTCATCGTTTCTTTTTTTAGCTTTTGAGCATAGTCCGCTAGAAGTTCTTTCGCCGTCTTTGAAAGTGAATATCGATACGTTCTAGCAAGCATAGATTCCTCTTGCAAGACCTTTTCGTACGACAATACAATCAATATATTGTCTGACGCCTGCGTATAACGATCAGTTGCTCGAATAGTTAAAGACTTTCCGTTTCCTTTTTTATACGCCTCTCGCAGTTCCTCCAGAGTAGCAACTGGTATTCCATTCACTTCATTAAGCGTAGCACCCGCAATGAGAGATCTTGAACGATATAACTGAGATGTTTGAAACACATGTGTTACAACCAAAGCAGGATCAGTTTGATTTTTCATTTCGGCATAATGCATAAGACCCGGTGCTTGTTTGACCAAATATCGGATGTGATTTGCAGACAACTGCATTACCACCATTCCTGCAAAGACCTCATAATCAACATCTTCAAGCCATGGATATATCTGCCGAACTGCAGGCAACTGAGCCTCAATGAATTTCACATTTATCTCTTTTCGTTCACCATTGCGGTAAACAACAAAGTGAATATTTTCTCCAATTGACAATCGACTGATGTAATCAACAAAAGAAATTTTATCTTCTGACCACACCGCATTCATCTCACCATAAACATCAATCTTGTGACCATTTATCTCGTAAATCATGTCTCCCGTCTGAATGCCTGCTTTATAAAGCGTGGTGCCCTTAATTACCTCCGCAACATAACAACCGCCCGGCAACGGATTACCAAGATACTCAGTCAGAGCCTCAGTTGCATTATTAAAAAGAATTCCAAGGAAAGGCTTTCTTAATAATTTAGTTTTTCTCAAATCCGGTAAAGCAATACGAAAATCATTTATCGGAATCATGTATGCAATATTATCAACAGTTGCCCCAATCATCTTGCTTGAATTTATTCCTATCACTTCTCCATTTAAATTAAGCAAAGGCCCTCCCGAGTTGCCCGGATTAATTGCCGCGCTGATCTGAATTAGACCACCTTCCCTACCACTGATCACTCCAGTTGTACTTTTGAGGGACTGTTGGCTCAGCGGATACCCTAGCGCCATCACTTCGTCTGCCCGGCGAACCAAATCAGAATTGCCCAACCGCAAGTATGAAATTTTTCCAAGCTCCTGCCTTATTATTTCACGCCCCTCATCAGACAACTCTAGTAAAGCAATATCTCGCTCAGGGGACTCACCCACAACATATGCATCAATAATACGTTTTCCAAGGGATGGAATTTGGACCCAAATTGTTTTTGCATTTCTGACAACGTGTGCATTAGTTGCAACATCACCTTCTTTGTTGATGAAAAAACCAGAACCGGTTGCGGTAAATTGATGTGGTGTTTTGTAAGGCTGCAACATATCAGTCTGTGCTCCCTGCACAAAAATTTGTACAACAGAGTCTTTCACCGCTTTTTGTACAGGCCGCCAAATCTGACTTTTACCCACTATCTTTTCTACAACAGAAGGTAATGCTATATTTTTTTCTAAAACGCCGCTCTCATCACGTTGAACAATTGAAAGCAGCTCTTGCAACTGCCGATGGTATTCAAAAAGTTTGTACGAAACACCGAGCAAAATAACACACGCTGAGCCCAAGCAAAACATTAATGCAGTCTTTCTCACATTCATAAACTTTTCCTTGATCAAAATTGTATCTTAATTAAGGTAAAAACAGATTCATTCTAACATAGACATCAACAAAGAAAAAGCTCGGTAAGCCATAATAAGATTGATCCATTTCAACTATTCACAACAAAACCTCATTTGCAAAAAAATTAATAACTCCATACCCTGAAAGAATTACACTGTGCAGATCTTTTAGGGAGTTTTTTCTGATGGAATCGAAACAAACAAAAGTTACTTTGGACAAACTTGTTTCATTATGTAAACGACGGGGCTTTGTTTATCAATCGGCCGACATTTATGGCGGACTAAACGGAGTTTATGATTTTGGACATCTTGGCACACTTTTTAAAAAGAATATTCGCACAGAATGGATCAGTTCAATTAATAAATTTGGCATGATTGTCATGCTTGAAGGAGCTGTCATCGGACCCCAATCGGTCTGGGAGGCATCTGGGCATATTCAAAATTTCAATGACCCAATGGTTGATTGTTTGAGCTGTAAAAAGCGATTTCGCGCCGATGATATCAACTTAGAAAAAGGTTGCCCTCATTGTGGGAACAAAGGATGGACCGATATTCGACAATTTAACATGATGTTTGGCACACAGCTGGGAGCATCTTCAGATAGCACTGCCCAAGCATATCTGCGCCCCGAAACAGCACAATCGATCTTTATCAATTTTAAAAATATTTTTTCAACCAGCCGAGTCAGTATCCCATTCGGTATTGCACAAATAGGTAAAGCATTTAGAAATGAAATTACCCCAAAACAGTTTCTATTTAGAATGAGAGAGTTCGAACAAATGGAAGTGGAGTGGTTTTGCAAAGAAGAAAACGCCACAGAAACTATAAATACCTGGAAAAAAGCCAGACTCGCGTTTTATCACCGACTGGGAATTGATAAAAACAAACTTCGACTCAGAGAACACGGGAAAGATGAGCTCGCTCATTATTCTACAGCTTGTGTCGACGTTGAATATGAATTTCCATTTGGATGGAAGGAACTTGAAGGTATAGCGCACCGTGGAAATTTCGATTTAACACAACATTCTCAACACTCAGGAAAAGATTTAAGTGTTTATGATGACATGACAAAACAGTCATACATTCCTCATGTAGTTGAATGCTCAGTTGGAGTTGATCGTCTGTTTTTAACGCTTCTTTTTGATGCTTATACGGAAGATACCATTGGAGGGGAAGCGCGAACTGTTCTTAAATTGGCTCCCGCAGTTGCCCCAATAAAAGCAGCATTTCTTCCCCTGACCAAAAAACAAAACGAGCAAACAAAGGTTCTGTTTGAGCGAATTAAAAAAGCAACAGGACTAGATTTGCAGCTTGATGTTTCAGGATCTATTGGAAAACGTTATCGTCGACAAGATGAAATTGGAACACCACTATGCTTTACTTATGATTTTGACAGCGATGATGACAATTGTGTAACAGTTAGAGATCGGGATACAACGGAGCAGAAAAGAATCGCCACCGACAGTGTTGAAGCACACCTTATGGAGCAATTGAGAAAGTAAAAGTAAGTATGCTAAGAAAACTTTACGACTGGATGGGGAAAAAGGTCCATTCGCCATACGCAACACCATTTCTTGGTATACTTTTTTTTATTGAAGCAATTTTTTTTCTTCCTGTAGATCCGATTTTAATTCTTTTCTGTCTCGAGCGACCGAAACTGTCGTTCAAGTATGCAACCATTGCAACAATCTGCTCTGTTCTGGGTGGAATATCGGGGTATTTAATTGGGTTTACCCTTTGGAATTCTATTGGTCCACAAATTCTACAATCAAAAATTATATCATCCATTATTTCGCCAGAAACATTTAATTATCTTTCTGTTCAATATTCCAAGTACGCACACTGGGCAATACTAATAGCCGGCTTTTCGCCCATTCCATACAAAGCCGCAACACTCAGCGCCGGATTTTTTAATATCGCATTTACACCGTTTGTTTTATTTTCCGTAATTGCACGAGGCGCACGTTTTTTTCTTGTAGCAATAATAATTCGGGTGTGGGGAACTCAGATCAAACAATTTATTGACCAGTATTTCAACCTCCTAGTAACCTTGACCATGACTGTCATCATTGCCATAATTTGGCTTCTTAAAAGGTAAAAAGGAAATCGTATATGATTTTTAAATGGCTCACAGGGACTTCTCCAAGTCGTATTATTATTGCCTCCACCATGATAACGGTTTTTATTGGGACAACCCTTCTTCTTTTGCCAATCTCCCACACCATTCCACTTTCATTTATCAACGCTCTTTTTGTTGCTATCTCTGCCATAACAGCATCTGGATTAACACCTGTTAATTTAGAAAGCTTAACACCATTTGGAATTGTTACAGTTACCGTCCTCATGCAGATTGGATCTTTAGGGATTATTATACTGACACTCTTTATAGCTCATGTCTTTTTTACTCCCAGACGTCCAGCAAAAAAAATAGCAGCCGAGCTACTTGGTATTAAACGAAAACGTGATACACGAAGAATGCTTATTTTTGTCATTGCACTAACTCTCGCTGTTGAACTTCTTGGAGCAATCTTCCTATTTACCTCAATCAGGTTTGAACTTCCATTGCTAGAGGCAATTTTTTCGTCAATATTCCACTCCATATCAGCATTTACAAATACCGGATTCGCTTTAAGCAAAGAAAGTATGATTTATTACAGTAGAAGTCCGATTGTTCTCATTACTCTTTCTACTCTTATGGTGCTTGGAGGTATAGGTTTTACAACTCTCAAGGAAGCAATTTTATATATTTCAAGCTTTACTCAAAAAATTCGCTATAAATTTTCATTGAGTAGTAGGATAATTTGGAGAACAACCTTTGTTTTAATCGCTTGTTCGTTCTTGCTCTGCCTAACTCTAGAGCACAACCATGCATTTGCCGGAATGAATGGAGTCAACAGCGCACTCAATGCCCTTTTTTATGTAGTTAGCAGCATGGGAACAGGACTTCACACAGTAGCAGTAAGCGCTACCAGAGTACCGACCTTGCTTTTAATTATGGTTATCGCCTACATTGGGGGCTCTCCTGGATCTGCTGGTAGTGGCATTAAAACAACAACCGTGGCAATTATATTTTCGGCACTTCGGTCTGTAATTAAAGGGAAAAAACATGTGATTTTGCGAGGACAAAGAATTGATATAGGACAGGTGACAAAATCAATTGCGATGATCTCATTGAGTATACCATTTATTATTATTATAGCTTTCCTGCTACTCACAACAGATGCAACCTTCACACTTCTGGACTGCTTGTTCGAGACGGTGTCAGGATTTGCCAATATGGGTATATCAACAGGGATTACACCACGTCTGAATATCATTGGCAAACTTCTGATCTGCATAACCATGCTCGTGGGCAGAGTTGGAATGTTCACTCTTATTTTTTCTATTAAGCCATTAAAGGAAACAAAGGAAAAAGCGCTTCAAAAAAGAAATAAGTTAAGTTAATATAACTGCAAGGATGGGAATTAACATTATGGGAACAAAGACTTTATCGCGTTTTTCACCAGGAAGAACTATCCTTCTTGGTCTTTTTGTTACCATTACGATAGGGACAATACTTTTAGCTTTACCTATGTCACGTAATGTTGACATACCGTTACTAGATCTTTTTTTCACATCAACGTCTGTAACCTGTGTTACAGGCCTTTTCACTGTACCTCTTAGTGATTTTACCATGTTTGGCCAAGGCGTACTTATGCTGCTTGTCCAAATTGGAGGTATAAGCTTAATTACTATGATGCTTTTTGCTATAGCGGTTTTTGCCCGAATGGGGCTAACGGCACAAATTATGGCCGGAAAACTACTTGAGATGGACAGCTGGAAAGACATTAAAAAAATTCTTTATTTCATCATTAGCATAACAGCTATAGCTGAAACAATTGGAGCTATACTGCTTTTTCAGGTGTTTAAACACGATTATGCAACTGGAAAAGCGATTTTTTATTCAATATTTCACTCTATAGCTTCGTTTTGTAATGCTCCTGGCATTTCTGTTTTTCCTGGTGGGGTAGCGGCATATGGACACAGCAATTATCTAATTTTAATTACAACAACCGTTTTAGTATTTAGTGGAGGTCTTGGGTTTATCACATGGCGCGAGATCATGCATTATGGAATTGCAAAATTCAAAAAAAAGAGATTTCGACTTTCTCTGCACAGCAAAATTGTTCTCTCAAGTACATTTTCACTTTTAGGTATTTACTCAATCATCATTTTTATTCTTGAGCGCGGACACGCTTTTGCAAAAATGAGCACACCTTTAGCAGCGGTCAACACAGTATTGACTGCAGTTGCATCCCGCAGCTCCGGTGTTTTGGGTGTTGATTTGATGGACTTCCAAGTTGCCACCATCTTTATAATTATCATCATTGCATTTATAGGATCGTCCCCGGGGTCTGCCGGTAGTGGTATTAAAAACTCTACACTCGTTGTTCTTTTGGCAACTGCCCGTGCAGCAATAATAGGAAAACCCTCTGTAGAAATATTTGGACGAAGAATAGCAACCGATCAAATATTTAAAGCTGTTGCTGTTGTTGCAGCTGCAACTTTTTGGATAACGCTCACCACATTTTGCCTGATCGTAACAGAAAAAGATTGGCATTTTCTTGATGCACTCTTTGAATCTGTTTCTGCATTCGCAAACCTTGGGCTCACAACAGGCATGACGCCGACCCTTTCGACAGTTGGAAAACTCTTTATTATCTTAAACATGATGATGGGACGTGTTGGTGCTTTGACACTTATTTATGCTCTTAAAAAAGTAAAAACTGAACGTACAGACATATCATATCCTGAAGAACGAATAATGTTAGGTTAAAGAAAGACGTTACAATGAAATTTTGTGTTATTGGGCTTGGAAGATTAGGTTTTCAGGTAGCAGTTGGGCTCGCTGAAAATGGCATGGAAGTTATGGCAATAGACAGTGATGAAACCATTATCGCCGCGATTCGAGATCATGTTACTCAAGCCGTTTGCATGCGAGTAACAGACGAAGAATCTCTTAGTAGTATCGGCATCGAAGAAGTACAAACTGCCATTGTTGCAACAGGAGAAAATTTTGCACAATCGGTTTTAATCACGGCGTTACTAAAAAAGGTTGGAGTTTCACGTATCATAGCTCGAGCAATCAATAGCATTCACAAAGATATCTTGAAATTAATTGGAGCTGACCGAGTCATTCTTCCAGAGCAAGAAGTTGGCATACGACTTGCAGATACACTCAGCTTGCCATTCACAGACCTGGTTCGATTAGCACAAAATTTTTCAATCAGCCAGATGATCACACCAAAAAAATTTGTTGGCAAAACACCACAAGAACTTGATCTTTTTGCAAAATACAAAGTCAATTTCATTGGGGTTAAAGAAAGCGATACAAAAATAACACGCAATCTCGACTCAACTATTCAAGAGAATGACAAGCTAATTTTTTCCGGCGAAAATAAGTTCCTTGAAAAGTTAGCAAAACTGTAATTTTTTTAGTTGAGAAATAAAAAAGACTCACCGCAGTTTAATTCGTTGAGCTTTTTTTGGGTTGACTTTTTTCTGAATCAAATGCTTTTTTGATAGCATACAGACAACCACCAAGATAAGAACATGCAAGAGCAATCCCAACAGCCGCAATCCCAATCAAATTAAAGCTACCATCATCTTTAATGAATAACTTGATTGGACTGCAACTCTCGGGTAAACAAGTAGAAATAAGCCCCCCGCAAGAAGCAACCACAAGGCCGGCGCCAAGCAATAATTTTGGTTCTAGAATGGAAATAAGAAGAGCTGTGGGCGGCCCATAGACCAATGGGTGCTCAACAGTTTTTTGTAAAATTTTTCCACACTTACTAAGCCGAAAAGACTGAACATTCTTTTTGCTGGAAACAAAACTCTTCAGTTTTTTTTGGCTTTTCTTTTTTTTAAGCTCATTTTTTAACCCAGCACCAAGAAACCCAAAAATCAGCATAGGGAAAAAAATAGCCACATATTTTTGTAATTTCATGATGCAAGCCCCCTAAAAAACATCACAGAAAATTATAAAAACGACCTGCAAAAAAAAAGGGAGAACAATTATGCTTGTTCTCCATACAATCACTCAATTTCATAAAAAACTAAACAGACTCTATCCTAACAATAGTCTGAGGCTGACGATGCCCCTTTTTAACACGAACTTTTTTTCGCCTTTTGAACTTAAAAACAATCAGCTTTGGACCTCGCATCTGCTTGACAATGGACGCTTTTACCGAAGTTTCTAAGTGTGGCTTGCCAACTTCCAAACCCTCTGACGACTTACGCAGAAGAACTTCCTTGAACTCAATCGTTTGGCCCGGCTCACCCTCAAGCTTCTCTACGGCTATTGTTTCTCCTTCGATTGCTTGATATTGCTTTCCGCCAGTTTGAAAAATTGCATATTTATCCGTGGCTTCAGTCTTTTGTACCATCGCAACTGTCCTATTAATATAATTTTGATGATCTAAAAAATCCCTATCTATAGCCTTTATAGTAACACAAGAGCCTCACGCGGTCCAGCGCCAATTTATCCATCTTTCAGATCCCAAAGTAAATCAAAGGCTTTTTTGGGGGAAAGGTTGTCGTAATCGATCTTTTTCAGCTTTTCTAACTGTTCCTCATAATCTCGAATCTGCATTCTCAATTGAAAAACTTCATCTTGCAAAGCCCGCTCTTTGCGCAAATCCACAGCAGCTATCAATTCATCTCCACCTTTCTTTTGAGAATCAAGCTGATCACTTGTTAGTTTATTTAAGATCGCGTCGGCTCTTCTGACTAACAAATCTGGTAATTTCGCAAGCTTTGCAACCTCAAGGCCATAGGAACCGTCTGCAACGCCCTCAACCATGGTGTACAAAAAAACAATCCCAGCTGCGGTCCTTTTGCTAGCTGTATAGTAGCTAACTACTCCGGGAAACTGATCTTGCAAAGTGGTCAACTCATGATAATGTGTTGCAAAAAGACAACGAGCTTGAACACAACTATATAAAAATTCAACAACCGCTTGAGCAATTGCAAGCCCATCAAACGTGCTGGTTCCACGACCTACTTCATCAAGAATAACAAGACTATTTTTTGTTGCTTGCGCACAAATAAGCGCCGTTTCTTCCATTTCCACTAAAAAAGTACTTTTACCTTCTGCCAAATTATCGCCCGAACCAATACGAGTAAAAACTCTGTCCAACAAAGAAAGCTGTGCAGATTTGGCGGGAACAAACGAACCGATGTGAGCCATGATACAAATCAAGGCAACTTGACGCAAATAAGTTGACTTACCACCCATATTAGGACCAGTCACAATCCACAAGGAACTACAATCTGTCAAAGATGTATTATTGGAAATAAATGTTGACTCCAAAGATCTTTCAACAACTGGATGACGTCCTTGCTCAATAAGGATATCTCGTGATTCGGTAAATGTTGGGCAAACATATCCACCATCATACGCAACACAAGCAAGGCTATGCAAAGCATCAAGATGAGCTAGAGCGCGTGCTGATTTACGTAATGAAGAAATCTGCGTCGCAACTAATCTTTTAACTCGTTCAAATACCTCTTTTTCTGCGGATGCAATGTCATTATTTGCTTGTACAATTTCCCCCTGCAATGTACGCAGCTCAATCGTTGTAAAACGTTCTCGACCAACAAGCGTTTGCTGTCTGATATACCGTTCTGGAACAAGATGAGCATTCGGCTTTGTTACCTCAATGTAGTATCCATGCACTTTGTTGTAACGTATTTTAAGAGAACTAATGCCGGTTACTTTCCTTTCATCTGCCTCGAGCTCCAAAATCTTTTCATTACTGCTTCCCACAAGATCTCGCAAACGATCTAAGCGATCGTCAAAACCAGGCTTTATTTTCCAATCATTTGATGAATCTTCATTAAGAGAATCGGTCAGTAGTTGATACAACTGACCAAAGTTGCCTAAACGGGAACAGATAACACGCAGTAAAAGTATGTCTATTTTATTTTCAAGCAACGCAATCAATGATGGGAGAACAGAAAGTGCACGCTTTAGGCCAAGATAATCGAGCAAGGAACCTCTGCCAAGAGCTATTCTTCCAACAATTCTTTCTACGTCTCCGACTTGTGACAAATGTTGGCGAAGTTGCTGATTAAGGGCTATGTCGCTGATAAATAAATGTACAACATCCTGGCGCTGTTCAATTGCCGTTTGTTTAACAAGTGGACGCGCAATCCACTTTCTAATCATTCGAGAACCCATTGAAGTGGTCGCACAATCGAGCACAGAAAAAAGAGTGTTCTTGCGTCCACCATCCTGACAATTTTTTACTAACTCTAAGTTTTTCTGGGTTGACGTATCCAACATCAAAAAATCATCTGGTTTATAAAAATGTAGCGCATGAAATTGTTCAAGCGCCGATTCTTGGTTTTTTCGCACATAGTGATAAAAGTTATGCAAAGCAAATCGGAGTGCATCGTTACCATCTAGCTGTTTCAACTCATTGCGATGAAATTGACTCTCAAGCCAACTATCAACGTTTTTATTTTGTTGAGCATCTTTTATATCTGTATGTTCAATCGTTGTAAAATAACCAAACCTCCTAAATTGTCCGGCAAATAATTTTCCCAGTTTAGTACGCGGAAGCAAAATTTCATCAGGGAAAAATCTAGAAAGCTCGGCCTCTAAAGTTTTATCCGACTTGATTGGCAATACAGTTGCAAAAAGCTGCGCTGTTAGAAGTTCGCCAAATAAAAGCCCCCACTGTTTTTCAGTTGGGAAAAAAGAAAAAAGATAAGATGCCGTTTTTTCATCTAGCAGTTGAGAATCAGTCAGCGTTCCGGGAGTCAAAACCTGTGTCACTCCACGACGAACAACTTTGCCAGGAACAGCCTCTTCAAGTTGATCGCAAATCGCAACTTTAAAACCACCGCGAACCAGTTTTGTCAAATAGTGGTCAATCGCATGAACAGGAACACCGCACAGAGGAATCGGTTTTCCATTCATAGTTCCTCTTTTAGTCAAAGCTATGCCAAGAAATGCCGCTGCTTTTTTTGCATCTTCAAAAAAAAGCTCATAAAAATCACCAACTTGAAAAAACAACAAAGTATCGGAATGCTGCGCTTTAATATCGTGAAACTGTTGCATCAAAGGAGTTAAACGTTTTTTTTTCGATCCACTCATAGTTGTATAACTCATAGTATAAAAGGAGACAAAAATAATGAGCTCTTAGTGTAACAAAAACAACGTTTGAATCCACCTATAACCACTTGACAACCATACCGACCACAACTACCATGTCTATAATGTTGCTACAAACTGAGTTGCAAAAAAGGAAAAGCGGTGATTGTAAAGTGTAAAAGATTTAACAATAGACAAAAGGTCTTGAAATGAATAAGAAAGTCGTCGCTTTTTGCTTAACAGTAGCAGCTGCAGCCTCAACGCAATTGTATGGGTTCAGACTGATTTCCGAAGTGCTTAAAGATCCTAAAATTGATACTATTTTTGATGCTCAAAAATCTAATCCCACACAAAGAAAATTTGTTGAAGAATATCTTTTGTCATTGGAAAAGCATTACAACACCCTCAATGAAAAATACGGAGATGAAACAACTCGAAAATACGAAAAAGAGCTCGATTCTCTTCTTAAAAATTTCTTTCTTTCTGTAGATGACAAAGATGCTAACGACAAAGCAATCGAAGAAATTGCAAAAAAGGTAAAAGAATTTGCAGATTTCATCGTTAAAAAAGAAGGAGCGAAAACTGTTGAATTATTCCAGTACATTCAAATAGTTTTTTCAAATAGACTTTCTGTATCAAGCCTTGAATGCTCCTTTGATCATCCAGAGAAAAATTACGATTCTCCCGAAGCAATTCAAAAACATTCTATTGCTGGCCAACGCTTGGGAGAAAAGATAGTCCAAAAAACACTTATTGAGATGTTCAAAGAAGTGCTGCCTGCATTCATAACTTCACCACAACAAAAGAAGTAAAACTTGATATTTAGACACAAAAAGAGGGGCTCCAACGAATTAGGAGCCCCTCTTTTTTTTCAATTTTTTTTTCGTTATTACAACAAAAAATCTTTTAACTTTGCAAGCGCATGCGCACGTGGACTTATTCTATTCTTTTTCTCTATTCCCATGCGGGCAAATGTTTGAGTCTGACCACAGGGCACAAAAATGTGGTCCCACCCAAATCCGCTGGTTCCTTGTGGTTGAACAATAGTTCCAGAAACAGAGCCCTCAAAAAACTTACTATTGCCACGCCCATCAAAATAACCGATAATTGTACTCGCACGCGCACCAGTTTTGCCAAGTTCGCATGCCATGTCCGCCAAACCCTTATTGGTTATCGTTTTTAAAAACCATTTAATAAAAGGACCAGGCAAATCTACATCACCTGTTTTTGAAGCAAAACAGTCAAGATACAGGGCTGTATCATCAACCAATATCGGCCCCTCAAGCTTTGTAGCTGCAGAGACAAGTTTATGCGAAACAACAGTATGCGGATTTACATCTTGAATTTCAGGCAAATCTAAACTTGCTCCTATGACAAAAGGAAGGAAAGCTTGCACCTCAGCAAGCTTTCCTTTATTTCCCGAAACAAATTTTATTGATTGTTTTCTATCCATTAATTAACCGCCATTCAATGCCACTCTCAAGGCCTGTAAAACGCTTAATTTGAAGGTCTAGATCAACCGCAAAAAATAACAACAATTCAAATGGCTTTTTTAAGTCCACCTTTGAACTTCTATCTTTTCTCAAAGGCAATAAAGCAGTCATCTGGCGCACAAACTGATCCGTAGTAGCAACTAAATGAGGAACTTGTAAAATCTCATCATCTGTCAAAATTGCGCCACGATTTTTAAACTGTTCAAACTGGTATTCCATAAAGCCTGCAAGCTTTTCAACCTGTTGAACAAGCTGACGGCACAAACCGACAAGCATTACACTATAATATTCGCATTCTTGGTCGGACATTGCCGTTATGGCTTTTATTTTTTCTGCATAACCTCTTATCTCTTGTTGAAGATGAACTATTCTCGTTTTTTCTTTCACAAACCAAATAACATCATCATCGTGGAAATAACGACCTAATAATCTTTCACCAATCGAAAGTACTGATGCAAAAACAATATGATCCGCAAATTTGAAAGCCGCATTTTTCCACCATTGCCAAGAAAGAAAACGAGGAGAAAACTTGTGTAACATTGCATACAAACGATTTACTTCTTTTTTACTCGCACTTACCACTGAAGAAGGCCTTTTTGATCCAGTTTTAACAACAACTAGACCTGGTGCAAAAAAGGTTTGATATATCCAGTAAGAACCAACGGCAAAACCTCCTACCTGCGTCCCAAGGCGCAAAAACCAATGCCATTTCATCGTTCGTGCAATATTAACTCTGTGTTTTTGAATATTTTCTTGGCTAATCAACGGAATATCGTTTGTTTCCGCCCCATCTTGACAATGAATAGAACCAAACATAAAAAGAATTCCTAGCAGAATCGCCAAATTATATCGTGACATCTTTCAAGTCCCCCTTAAGCTCAAGCGATCCGCCAAAATAAAGGTCGCCAGCCCATCATTTATTAACTGTACTCGCATGCATGCTCCAAAATACCCTCCCCTCCTAAACTTTAGGATACTTTTTTTGTAACTGAGCAACAAATGCTTTATCCAACCGTCGCGACACTCCTCACAACTTGTCCCACTTGTTGTATCGCCCTTTTGCTTTTTCAAGCGGTTATTTTTTTACAACAAAACCTACTTTTTCCACATTCAGTTCACCTGGTTCTTTTTTCTTCATTACTTTTCTCTGCTTCCTAAACTGATCGGCCGGCGGCCGAACCTCTTTTTGTTTGATCTTCCTCTGCATCGCAATTTTTCTACGACCTTCCCACTCCTTTTGTGAGACAGAAATTGCGTTATCAAAATACTCTTTTATATTTTCCCAGGCAGCGGAGAAAGCGTTTCCAGTTTTATTATTATAAAACGCTATCACGGTGTAACGCACACCTGTCCCAAAAGCTTCAACTCCCTTACCAAACGAACAAATAGCATCGACAGGACCATCGATATACTTGTTAACAAACTCTGAAATTGATCCTTCAACAATGCCATCAACAAACTTGTAAGTTGTGTAAAAAAGTCCGACGCGAATCGCAAGTCCTACAAAAGGTCGTGTTACTGTTGCGCTAAAAAAACAAAATGCAACAATAGTTAATATTACTACTCTACTTTTCATAAGTTCACACCCTATTGAAGATCCTTTTTTACTTTTTTCTGATTTTTATCTTCTACTTTCTTGGTTTTCAAATCACTCGTGACTTGTTCAAACTTCTTGTCTTGCTTCTGGAGGTTTTTAAGAAATTTTTTATTACAATGTTCAACTTTTCCTGATTTAATTTTTTTGCCAATTTTTTTCACAAACTTCTTGCAAGAGTCTGTTACCTCAGCAAAGAGAAGACCTCCCTTACTTTCTTTCAGTCCTTTTCCACATTTATGCCCGAATTTTCTGGCCTTTATGGCAAATTTTTTATAAATTTCCCTAACTTTTTCGACCTCTTTTTTATACCCGTATTCTTCCGCAACACCTCCAACCACATTAACAGCACCACACACAGCAACTGCCTTTACAATAAAAAAAACTCCTCCTGCCGAAACTGTATTTGCTATTAACGCACATCCACAAATCATAGACAAAAAAACATTTCTTTTCTGCATTTTCAATCCATCCTTTAAAAAAAATTTAACACCTAATCTATTTTCCAAAAATTATGTCATCAATTAGTGTTCAAAAAACAATTTATTCATTGAGTAATACACCTATAATATAACTTTTTTCAGATATTGTCCCGTATAACTTTTTGCACACATAGCGACAACACCAGGCGCCCCCTGTGCAATAATCATTCCACCGCCATCTCCACCTTCAGGCCCCATATCGATTAGATAATCAACTGTTTTGAGCACATCAATATTATGCTCAATTACAATTATGGAGTTGCCTTTATCCACAAGCGCATTTAATACCTCGAGAAGTCTTTCTATATCGCAGTTATGCAAACCAGTTGTCGGTTCATCCAAAATGTATAAAGTATTACGGCCACGCTTGGCTAACTCATCAACAAGTTTAATTCGTTGCGCTTCACCACCAGACAAAGTTGTTGATGACTGTCCTAATTTTATGTAATCAAGACCAACATCACATAACAACTGTAAACGTTTCTGAATTTTTTTGTGCGCAGAAAAAAATGAAACTGCCTCATATGCAGTCATGTCCAAAATATCTGCAATATTTTTTTCTCGATAGGTTATCTGCAACGTTTCTTTATTATAACGAGTTCCATTGCATGCTTTGCAAAGCATCGTTACCTCTGGCAAAAAATGCATTGTTACTTTAATTGCCCCATCACCATTACATTCAAAACATCTGCCTTCTTTAACATTAAAGCTAAAGCGTCCTGGTTTGTAACCACGGGCATTACTTTCTGGAAGTTTTGAAAACAGAGCACGAATATCATTAAATATTCCTAAGTAAGTCGCAGGATTAGAGCGTGGCGTTCTTCCAATTGGACTTTGGTCAATTACTACCATCGCATCAAGCAGATCATCTCCAGTTAAATCACTGGTTTGAATTGAAACTGTTTTTTTAGACTTTACACGGTAAAACTCTCTCGTAATTGCAGGAACAAGCTCTTGCATAATAAGTGTGCTTTTTCCTGAACCAGAAACCCCAGAAATTCCACACATCAACCCAAGAGGAAAGCGAACAGTTATATCTTTTAAATTATTTTTTCTCGCGTGTGACAATGTTAAAAACCCAGTTGGTTTACGGATGGCATTTTTACGAACAATAGTTCTTTCACCACTTAAATATGCTCCAGTTAACGACTGTTTATTTTGTGCGACTTCTTTGGGAATCCCCGATGCAACCACACGTCCACCAAGAACACCCGCCGCAGGTCCCATATCAATGAGATAATCAGACTGATGCATGGTGTCGAGATCATGCTCAACCACAACAACGGTGTTGCCTTGGTCTCGCAAATTATGTAGCGTACTAATAAGTCGATCATTATCCCGTTGATGTAACCCAATACTAGGTTCATCCAAAATATAAAGTACACCACTCAAAGCAGAACCGATTTGTGTCGCCAACCTAATTCGCTGCCCTTCTCCCCCAGAAAGTGTACGAGCCGAACGATTCAAAGAAAGATAAGACAAACCAACATTGTGCAAAAACGTTAATCTTCCGACAATCTCCCTGATAAGCCCTTTGGCAATTTCCTGTTCTTGCTCAGAAAGAAAAATATTTTTAAAAAAATCGAGCAACTGCTCTATTGAAAAATCACACAGATCATAAATATTTTTTCCCCCAAAAGTGACAGCCAACGCATGCTGATTTAAACGCTTTCCCAGGCAAAGTCGACATGTTTTTTTCTGAGCATATTTGTCTGCAAAAAAATCAGGGTACTTTGTTTTCCAGTACTCATCTTCACCCTCTTCCCACGGCCACTCATGCACTGAGCCAAGCCCATGACATTCTTGACAGGCACCGATTGGAGAATTGAAAGAAAAAAAACGTGGTTCAAGTTCAGGAATAGATTTGACACACCTAACACAGATTCTACTACTTGCATATAGATGCTCTTTTTTTCCAGAAATAACTTTGCACGTCCCGCGCGCCAACTTAAATGAAATTTCGATCGCCTCTTGCAACCGAGAACGCTCTTCAGCTGACACATCAATTGCATCGATTAGAATGTCTATGGTGTGCTTGTGCGTTTTTTTTAGATTCAACTGCTTAATATCTTCTAAACTGTGAAACCTATGACGTTGGCCATCAATAATAAAGCGATAATATCCCTGCTTGAATAAATCCTGAAGTTCATTAACAAATTCACCCTTTTTCTCTCTAGCAACAGGCGCAGCAACGGTAATAATCCTATCTGCAAAGCTTTTTAAAAGCATTGAAGTTATGTTTTCCGGAGATTCTGCCTTAATGCGAACACCACAATCAGGACAGTGAACATGGCCAACCCGGGCAAACAATACTCGCAAATAGTCATAAATCTCTGTAATTGTTCCAACTGTGGATCGTGGATTTGAGCTGACTGTTTTTTGCTCAATAGCAATAGAAGGACATAAACCTTCTATTCGATCGAAATCAGGTTTTTTTGTAATCCCTAAAAACTGCCGTGCGTAGGAAGAAAGCGACTCCATATAGCGCCTTTTTCCCTCGGCAAAGAGAATATCTAGCGCTAGCGAGCTTTTTCCTGATCCAGACGGCCCTGTGATGATCGTAAGTTTTCCTTTTGGAATGGCAACATCAACATTTTTTAGATTATGCTCTCGCGCACCGACAACCCGAATCCACCCTGGATTTGAGGCGATTTTCCCCTTGGAAGCAATCTTTTTGGATTTTTTCATCTTACAAAAATAAAATAAACCGATTTTTTTAATAACTTCAATCATTATATTAGCATAGAAGAGACTGGCTGAAAACCGCTAATAAATACACTCTTTGTGCAAAATCCTTTGCCTTTTTCCAAAGAAAACTTATACTGGGGTTCTGATTGGATATGGTGAATGTAGCTCAGTTGGTAGAGCACCAGATTGTGGCTCTGGTGGTCGTGGGTTCGAGACCCACCATTCACCCCAAAAAATATTGAAATAAAAGTTGCAGTAAGGTCAGAAAGACTTTACAGTAAATGCATGTCGGGATGTGGCGCAATTGGTAGCGCACTCGCTTTGGGAGCGAGGGGTTGCCAGTTCGAGTCTGGCCATCCCGACCAACCTTTCCTAAAGTTACACTTCAACTCGCCATTCTTCTTATAAATTCATTTCCACAACAATATCATTTCGGAAGATACTTCATAAATCCGAGCGCATCATACCCAGGGTAAATCGCCTGAACAAACCGTGCATGTTTGATAAAGAGATTATTTTTCCCATTATAGAGACCTAATTCCATTAGCCCCTCAAACATAATTATCGCTTTAGCCCTAACAATTTTCTTTTTTTTATTGAGAAAAAACCTCGAAGCCTCTTCCTTAATCCTATCTATATCCACCTCCTTTATTTGCTCTTCTATTCTTATCTGAGACCGAATTGATTTTCGTACTTTTGGGCACCATATTTTATGCTGTTCCCACATTACAGAGTTCACTTTCCCTTTACACAAGGAGCACTTGATCTTCTTCATGCTGAACAATGAACCAGAGGAAATAGTTGCTATGAAAAAAATAATAAGCTTATTCCAAAAATATTTTCCCATAATCTCCACAATGTCCCTTTCTATTTGTTATACAGCACCAACAAAACATTATTACACTCAAAGAGTTTCTCTATGCAAGGGGTTGCATGTTATTATTTTTTGTTGTCACCAAAAAAACCAAGAGAGGCTGAAATGAAGTTCAGAAAAAAGCTCCTTTTTTATGCATTTTTTATCTCTATTTCATACACACAAAAAAACAACGCTTTTACCATTGACCACCTACCATACCAAACACAGGCAAACTCATGGGTCGAAACCTATCTTTACGACACAACAACCAAAAAACTTTTAATTGATCAAGAGGATTTACATCTTATCGCAAAACTTTGCTACTTTTCTTTTTTGCGCTCACAAATAACTCTCAAAGCACAAGAAGTCGCATACGAAGCCATAACAAGCATTTGGAATGGATGGCAAAACATCGCACAAAAAAGACTTGACCCTTCAGGTGAACTACCACACCCTCTCTCTGAAACAGAAAAAGATCAAACGGTTTTTTGGAAACTACACGATGAACATCGTGAAATTGGAACAATCTATACATATGCTGTTAACGAAATAGTTCATGGAAATGCTTTGACAACAATAAAAGCTTCAAAAGCTGTAGAAAAAATACGAAGCCTAGCACGCGTAACGGTTGCGCAAGCACTTATTGATGTAAAATCAATTATTGGCAAGCTATTTTACTCTGTCCGATCAAAATTAAAAACGACACTCATCACTACAAAAAAGGGATTTTCGCTCACTGAACATTTGTGGAAGTATATTCCTCAGCTAGCCCTCTACTCTTTTTCGAGTGCAAACAATCTGAACGATAAAGTAAGCGAAGAAGCTTGGAACACTCTCAAAACTGTTCAAGAAATAGGCATCCGAACCTGGAATGCCATTGAAGAGGCACGGGCATCATTCTACCTGGCACATTTGAAGGCTATTTACGAAATCGCTGAAAAAATTGGGATGAGGGAAAAACTTTCAATTGCCTTCGATAAGAATGGTTTTATAACAAAAGAAAAGCGTGAAGGGGGTCTTTCCACGCTCTAAATTTACTTTTGAGTGTTTTCGTAATTTTCAATGGTACGTTCAAATTGATATTTTTCCTGTTGCGACCATTCAGAATCTTGCTTTCTCAACACGTCCTTAAAACACTTTTTCACATGACGTCCAAAAAGTCGATGACTATACTTTTTGTTACATTTGCCACACTTAACTCTGGCATTAGAAATCATACCAAAAAGAGTCACCGGCAAACACAAAAACAATATTCCAAATACAACTATTTTTTTCACAAAAGATCTCCCAGTTAGAAATAAAATTGAGTATTTGGCTCACATTCTCACAGAAAATTCAAATGCCGTCAATACAATTTGTACATCTGCTTGAAAAAACAAAACATTATTCGCTCTTTGACCCCTTATTCAAAATGCCCTAGACTAAATGTGTGTAAAAAATAACAGCCTTATTTATGGAATACTCATGAACAAAAAGCAGCTTCTACTTTTAATGTTTATAGCAGTTAATAACTGCATATTTGCTGATCATTTCAGCATCTCCTTTGACTCCGTTAACAAACAGCGCATTCAACAGGAAGCACAAAACTGGTCACAAAAAGTAATGAAACTTGAATATAATGAAATCCAACTCCTTGCAAATGCTTTGTACAACTGCAACAAGCTCTCTAATAAAGATTTGCAAATTCGCCGATTTATTCGGTTAACACAAAAAATGGTTCAACATATAGCATCGAAAACTCTTGAACTACAAGAACAACCAATTTCTTGTGAAACTGGTATTAAGGCGATATCGGCACTTATAGAACACTCAGAAAATTATTTGACTTGCTACAAAAATTGGAAGTTATGCACTGACTTCATCAGTCAAAACAAACAAAGTGAGTCATTTGACGATCTTGTTGAAAAACTGCGCACAGCAGCCAAAGAAGAAATTGGTACTTTTTTAGAAAGCAATAACCAAAATATCGATAATGTGTTGTTGAAAGCTGGACGCAAAATAAGTGATGTTGGAAAATCCATTTTCGAAAATATAAAGTTTATAGCTCACTTGACCACCGAAAAACAGCCGTCCCGTAAAGTGCAAAATCCGGATGTTCTTTTCAGAAAAATTCACACAACAAGTCAGGTGGCACTTAACATCGAAGGATACATGAATAAAGGAGCAAAAACGGCTCAAGAACTTAGCACTTTGCAAGAACTTTTGGAGCAAGTAAGTGAAACTGTATTTACCATTTATTACCAAGAATTGTGTGAAACAATAAAAATTGCAAACATCCCGGAACAATACAAAACAATCATATTCGATAGCAATGGCTTGATACCAGAAGAAAAAAGAATGACTTTACTTCCAAACATGAAATGAAAAAATTGGAGAGTGTATGGGCTTCTATATCACTAAGTCATCGGGCAAAAAGGAACTTTTCAATATAAAAAAATTTCGTAGGTCCTTACAAAAAGCCGGCGCATCAGGAAGTTTGATCGGCAAAATTGTGCGCGAAATAGAAAAAAAAGAAGGTCTGCGAAGCACAAAGGATATCTACGAATTTGCACTTAACTATCTTGATAAAGTCGATCGCCCACTTGCAGCTCGATATAACCTAAAAAGGGCCCTCATGGATCTTGGCCCTGCTGGATACTCTTTTGAACTGTTCATTGCCGAACTATTCCGCCACCAAGAATACAAAATTGAAATGAACAAAACTGTTAGGGGAATATGCGTTAATCATGAAGTTGATATTTTCGCTCACAAAAAAGACAAGCATTACATCATAGAGTGTAAATTTCATAATCGTCGCGGTCTGAAATCTGATGTCAAAGTACCACTTTATATCAAAGCCCGGTTTGACGATGTAAAACAAGCATGGAAGCGCGCCCCTAAAAACACTCATCAAATTCACGGAGCCTGGGTTGTTACCAACACAGTGTTTACTTCAGTTGCTTTGCAGTACGGAAACTGTGTTGGACTTCACATGCTTGACTGGAAGCATCCAGAAAATAATAGCCTACCCGATTTAATAAACCGTTTTGGTCTTCATCCAATTACCGCACTTACATCACTCAACAAACACCAAAAAAAAGAGTGTATTAAAACAGGGTTCGTTCTATGTAGACAGACAAGTGAACACAGAGATGTTTTAAAAAAATTACGACTTACTGATCATCAAATTGAACGCTTGATCCAAGAGTCTGAAAAAGTTTGTCTAATGACAGGAAAAAAGTAGTCGATGCTTTCACTCAATAAAAAGCTATTTCGTCACTTTGATTGGATAAGCTTTTTATTGATCCTAGCTCTGTCCAGCCTTGGGCTTATTTTTATTTTTAGTGCAACATATAGTCCAGAAAAACCGTTTTCTCTTTTTTTTAAAAAACAAACATTCGGCATCATTGCAGGCATTGTCATATATCTTTTTTGCAGCGCAATCGACTATCGAACCTGGATGCGCCTGGGATATTTTTTATACGCGCTTGCACTCGGACTTTTGGCCTTCACGCTCATCAAAGGTTCAGTTGGAATGGGAGCACAACGTTGGGTTAATCTATTTTTCTTCAAACTTCAAACGTCAGAACTTATTAAACTGTTATTCCCTGCTTTTTTTGCACACTACTTACAAACTCATAAAAACACAGAAAGTATTTCTTTTAAACACTTTATCCCAATCATCGGGGTACTTTTGCTAAGCACATTTTTGATTCTCAAACAACCAGATCTGGGAACGGGTTTGATAGTTTTTTCTTCTGGACTTATTCTTCTGTGGCTAGCGGGAATAAATAAAAAGTTTTTTTTATATGGAGCAATCACACTTTTGATAACCACACCTTTTTCATGGCATTTCTTGAAAGATTATCAAAAAAAACGCATCACAACATTTTTGGGACAAGGAAAAAATGAAAAAGAGCGATATCAAATTGAACAATCACACATCGCAATCGGCTCAGGGGGGCTACTAGGCAAAGGATTTTTAAAAGGAACACAAAATAGACTTCTATTTTTACCCGAAAGCAGAACCGACTTTATATTTTCTGTGCTCAGCGAGGAGTTTGGATTTATTGGATCTTTTTTTGTACTTCTTTTGTATCTTATGCTTTTTTTGCGAATAATAAGCCAAATATACCTCATGCAAACTCCCATAATGCAGCTATTTGCAATTGGGCTAACTATTCATATCATGCTATCAACAATTATCAATCTTGGCATGGTTGTCGGACTTCTACCAATTGTTGGCATCCCTCTTCCGCTCATGAGTTACGGTTTGAGTAATCTTTGGATAACCTTCATATCTCTCGGATGGTTTCATAGCATCAGTACGCAGCAAACCTATGTTATTGAATGATTCTGCAACTATAAAAGGTCGCAAATCGCACAAAAGTTAATTTACAACTCAAATGCCAGATGATACATTGAATGCCGCAGACATTATTAACAAAAAAACCTTAAAAAGGACTCTTGTCATGGAAAAAATTCACATTGTAACAACCATTGCTTTCGCTTTCGTAAGTCAGATGGCAATCAGCAGCCAAGAAAAACTGCGCTGCATTAAATTTTTTGACAAGAAATATATTGTTAAAGAGGAGGTTCTGAATCAGTTTGGGTTGTACAAAACGAAGTGGAACCTCATAGAAAAAAAGCCAAATTTTTCTGGAAAAACAAAAGACAAAAACAAGCTTTCAAAAAACTTTCTAAATCGACAACCCCTTCCCAAGACAATCAAAAAAATTTCAAAACCCGATTGGGACATAACAACTCTTGTAAAAACACTTCTTCCAAAGGATTCAAAAAATAAAAAAACAAATAAACTGAAAAACGACACAAAAATTTTTTTCGATATTGTATCCAATAAAATAAGTCCTTGTAAAATAAAAAAAACATCAACCATCTTTAACATCATCAAATTAGCCAGCCTGACACGCAATGAAAAAGTCTTGAAAAAATGTAAAATTCCTTTTTTGCAAAAGATTGCTGTAAAACCAATTGTACTAAAAAAACCACTCAAAACATTTGAACTGGATGCATTTCCCCAAGAAATAATACCCATGGGAGAGGACGAGTTTTTCATCCTTCCTTACGATCTTGAATCTACTGCACCTTTATACAGCGAAAAAAATCTCAAAAAACCAATCAAAATATTTAAGCCTAAAAAACCATTCTCCACAATAAATCGCTTGAATAAGGACGAATTTTTCGCCCATTTTTATGACAAAACTATAACTTTATACAACCGCAAAAATATCAACAAACCTCTCCATACATGGAACCTAGGCAATAAAAAAATCACAGAAACAATACCCATAGATAAGGATAAATTTCTCGGCACTTTTTCTACCTCAGCTAAATACGTCAATGACTTTATTGTCCCTATTAGATTTTCTCCAGCTTTATACAACAAAAAAAATCCCGAAGAGCCACCTCTGCAATTTGTCCTTGGCAAATCTTTCAACGAAATAATACCCAGGAAGAATGGCACGTTTTTAGTCCATTTTTGTGACCTTACTGCAGCTGAATACAGCGCCAAAAATCTCAAAGAACCTTTACGGAAACTTAACACTGGAAAGAAAAAGATCCTCAGAATAATAGCCTTCAGTAAGGACAAATTTTTCGCCATTCTTGATAACAATACTGCACCTTTATACAGCGACAAAAGTTTCAAAAAACCAATCAAAATATTTAATCCTGAAAAACCATTCTACAAGATAGTACGCATGAGTGATAACAAAATTTTAGTCCGTTTTGATAAAGATCATCCAGCTTTATACAACATCGAAAATCTCAAAAACCCAATAAAAATATTTAAGCCTAAAAAATCATCGTTCGGCGAAGCAATTCCCTTAAATAAGGACAAATTCATCATGAGAAATCAAAATACATTATCGATTTGGAATCTATGAAAAGCAAACAAATCG
>Ga0180432_10002292_pt1 | contig 28851 bp, 19 predicted proteins | sample SS_ome_10_FD_132414 | JGI IMG/M metagenome (GOLD analysis project Ga0180432, IMG submission 132414) | Hypersaline lake sediment archaeal communities from the Salton Sea, California, USA - SS_1_MS_2 metaG | ecosystem: Environmental > Aquatic > Non-marine Saline and Alkaline > Hypersaline >... | reverse complement strand
GGAGGGTGCGAACCTGGCGGCGACGGCGGTGATTTCGGCCGACCGGCGTTACGTCCGGATCACGAGCGTGCCGCTTTTCTCCGGGATTGCGGAGGTGAACACCTTCAATTCCTCGACCGGCGAAACGACCCAAGACTCGGGCGGCGGGGCCGGGGGACAAGGCTACAGCCAACTCTTCGGAAACCAGGGCACCGGCGGGGGAACCCCGTAGCCGGACACGGCGAGCCACGGGCCTTCGGATTCACGAAGGATCATCCCGGCCGGCAAGCGCCCGGCGCAATGGTTCAACGTAAGGCTCGAAGTGCCGCCAGCGGCCGATGGCACTGGCATACATGGGGCGCCGAAGCGCCAGCGGGTTTGTCTTCAAGGGCCGATCCGTTTCGTAGAACGTTAGGCAACGATCGTCCCAGTCGAGGCCGCAGAAACCGAGGATATCGCGGGTGACCCGCTCTTGTTCGGTCACGAGTTGCTCGTACTTCACTTCCAGCACCTCCAGCGGCAGCACTGCGCGCCAATGCTCCGCCAGCCGTTCGTAGTCGCGATAGTACCGTCCCAGTTCTGCCAGGTCCCAACTGAAGGGTTGGCCGGTTTGGAAGTACTGGGTGAAACACGACACGCACGTGTCCATGGGATCGCGCAAGCAGTGGATGATTTTGGCGTGCGGCCAGAACAGGGCTATCATGCCGAGCATGTGAAAGTTCCACGGCATCTTGTCTGCCACGTGGTCGGCATCCGGCGCCAGGGCAGTCAATTTCTCGACGTATTCCCTGGCCAGCCTGCGGCCGACGGCCGGGGCCAGACTGCCGATGCAGGCGGGAAAAGGTGCTCGCGGGCGCACCAGCGACGGCATCCCTTCCATCATCCGCCGAAGGTCGTTCAACTCCCCCGCACCGTGAACCACCCGGTGGCTGGCGACGATCTGCTCCACCAGGCTCGTGCCGGAACGGGGCATACCGACGATGAAGATTGGTAAACGCGAATGGCTCGCGAAGCGATTTCCGATCTCCGCAAAACGCGCCTTATCGAAGAATCGGGTGAAAATGTCGACCCGTAGCGTGATTTCGGCCGGGTTGTATTCGACGTCATTCCTTTTCATCGCGCTGCCCAACCGATAATGTTCAAAGGCCCGGTCGTAATCCTCGGAATTCCTGTAGACTTTTCCAAGGGCAAAGTGCAGTATCACCTTATCGCTCGGCGGCACAGAGGGTTTCTCGCAGAGCGCCTCCATGTGTTTGATTTCCGGATCGTCGGCGGCGAGCCGGTTGCACTCGGTCAGAGTCAGGTAGGCTTCGGCATAGTCGGGCATGAGTTCGAGCGCCTTCCGGGCTGCGTCGCCCGCTTCCTCGACCCTGCCTTTCTGCTGGAGCAAGACGCCGAGATTCTTGAGCATCTCCGGCTCGTCGGGTTTGATCGACAGGAGTTCCTCGCAGGCGGCGAGTGCTTCCTCGGCGCGTTGTTCCTGCCACAAGGCGTCGACGAGCAACTTGCGCGCGTCGATGAAGTCGGGTCTCCTCGCGATGAAACGCCGGTACAGCTCGATGGCATCGCGAAACTCGCGGGCGTCGTGGTGGCGCCGCGCAAGCCGGTACAACGTATCCGGATTGTCGGCCGTTTCCGGGTCCAGGGTGGTGACGAAGTCGAGAAGGCGGTTGGCTTCGGCGGTGTAGCCCAGCTCGCGCAACGCCTTGATGAGGTTCCTTACGGCGATGAGGTAGTAGGGTTCCAGGGCCAGGGCCTGCGAGAAATGGTGGATGGCGCAGGCGAGCCGTTTTTCCTGGGCGAAGGCGGCCCCCAACGAATTGTGGAATTTCGGGTTGGCGGGATGTATCTGGATTGCCTGTTGGAGATGCTCGATGGCCGCGTCGACTCGGCCCGCCCGGGCCTCCAAGGCGCCCCATAGATGAATCGCCTTGGCATTGGCCGGGTCGGCGGCGAGAACTTGGCGGCAGAGGTCCGCAGCCTGCTGGTCGCGGCCGGAGTGGAAATGCTCCAGCGCCGTTGCGAGCGTCCCTTCCGCGTGTTCGGAATCTTCCATTTCCGGCGGACCTCCCTTCGACCGATGGGGCGATTGCCTTCTCCATGCCAGCATACGCGGGATTGCGGCACGGGTAAAGAGGGACACCGGAAACGTGTACCAATTGCCCGCAAAAACGGTTATAAAGGTTACGGCCAAGCCGGGGCCGGAACACCGGACAAGTTCCGGAGCGCCGGCAAGAAAAGGCGAGAATGAGAACGCTTGTAATCTCCGACATCCACGGCTGCATCGTTTCGCTGGCGACGCTGTTGGCCTACGCGCGGCCGGAAACGGACGACTTGATCATCACGCTCGGCGACTACGTCGATCGCGGGCCCGCTTCGGCCGGGGTGCTCGATCGGCTGATCAAGCTTCACGAAACCCATCGGGTCATTTCGCTCCGCGGCAATCACGACGTGACGATGGTTCGGGCACATTCGGGCGACTTTGCGGAGGAACAACAGTTCTGGCTGGCAATCGGCGGCAAACCCACGCTGGAATCGTACCCCCGTGAATCACTCGATAACGTGCCCGGCGCCCATTGGAACTTTTTGGAAGACACCTGCCGGAACTGGTACGAAACCGACACGCACATCTTCGTCCACGCCTATGTGGCCCCGCACCTGCCGCTCGATAAGCAGCCGGAACAGGAGTTGTTCTGGCGGACGTTCAGTCCCTCGGCCCCGCCCCACGGTTCGGGCAAGATCGTCGTCTGCGGCCACACCGTCCAGCGAAACCGGCTGCCGTTGAATCTCGGCTACGCGATCTGCATCGAGACGGGCGCCTACGCCGACGACGGCTGGCTGACGTGCCTCGACATCGCCAGCGGCCATTTCTGGCAAGCGAACGAGCGCGGCGACACGCGAAGGGGGACACTCTAGCCCGGATTATTCGTGGGGGAAGCCGTTTAGCGGGCGGGCTTGCCCGCCGTTGCCATAGTGTCACCGATTGGCATCCAGTCGCAACGGCGGGCAAGCCCGCCCGCTAAACGTTGCACGCTGTCACAGCCGCCCGTGACATCATTTGTTTTTTCCACGGGCGGCATTGAGCTTGCCCTGAAGTGCGGCCAGGCGGACCGCCTTCGGGTAGCCGTCGCCGCTGAGTTGGTTATAGATGGCAGCGGCGTCCTTTGTTTTGCCTTCCTTGAGCATCTTGTCGGCACAGCGGAGATAGGCATCGGCAAAGGGACCCTTCAGGGCTTTGGGGGCCTTGGGCAAGGCCGCTCCCAGGGCCTTGGTGGCATCGGCGTTGGCGATTTTGCCCAGGGCGTTGGCCGCGGCAGCCGCCGTCGCCTGGTCCTTGTCGCCGAGCAGCTTGGCAATCGGCCCGACGCTGGCCGGGTCCGCCCGATAGCCGAGCGCGTTGATCAGCCCCACGCGAAACTTGCCCTGTGAGGCGGACAGCCTATCGAGCAGCGCGTCGTTGGCCCTTTTGACGGGGATATTCGCCAGCGCCCGCCGGGCGGCGTCGCGGACGTGGTCGTCCTTGTCTCCGAGCGACTTGGCCACGGCATCGACACACTCGTCGCGGCCGGTGTATTGAAGCTGTTTGAGCAGCCAGATCCGCGTCGGGCCGGGCATGTCGGTCCCGAGCGCCTCGGCCAACACCTCACAGACGACCGCCCGGTCCTTCTCGCGGCCGGGTGCGCCCACTTTGAAGCAGACCTCTTGCAGCTTTTGTTGCGAATCGCGGCGTTCGGGGATTTTCTCCTTACCCATCCCCGGCAGCCATTCTCCAAGTTGCTTTTCAAACTGCTCCTTGTTTATCGGCGCGTCTTGGGCTGCGGCGATAACGGCGCTGAGCAATACGACCGACACTGCCGCCAAGATCATCGTGCCATGTTTCATGGTCCAACTCCTTCGTTGATATGAGTTATACTGATTGATGTGGTTCGTTGTAACGGAGAGTCTACACTTCCAGCGTCCACGGCTCCCGCTTGGGGCGATCGATCCAGCGGTTGGCCTCCGGGTCGCCGACGATTTCCTCCTTGACGGGATCGTACTTCAGCGGGCGCTTGAGCCAGTAGGCGATGTTACCCAGATGGCAGACTGTCGTTGCGCGGTGGGCGATTTCGATGTCGCGGAAGGCCGGTTTTCGCTGTTTGACGCTCTCGACGAAATCCCCCAGCAGCCCGCGGCCGCGATAGCCCTCGATCTCCACGTCTCCCTGCGGCTGCTTGTCGCTGCCGGGCAGTTCGCCATCGGTCCCTACGTATTTAAGGTTGCCGGTGCCGCCGTGGTACATCTTCAGGCCGTTCTTGAAGATGAACGTGAGAAGCTTGACGTCCTTGCCGTCGGGCGGAATCACTTCGACCGGACCTTCCTTGTGGACGCCGATGGCGAACATCGCAGAACCGAAGCGGTGGGCGCCCCAGTCGGTCATCCCGCCTCCCGAATAATCGCGAAAAGGGCGAAAGCCGCCGCGAGTCAGGTTCGGATGGTACGGTCGCCACGGGGCCGGACCCAGCCACATATCCCAATCGAGCCCCTTGGGCAACGGCTCAGCGGGCAAGTAGCAATCCTTGGACGGTCCACCGCAAGCCACGAAGCATTCGCGAATCTCGCCGACCGCGCGACCGCGAACCCGACGGGGTAAGGTGCCGTAGTCGCCCAGCACTCGTTGGCTCCCGCCGCCGAAGACGCGGCTGTAACGACGGACGGCCTTGACCATTGCGCGGCCTTCGCCGATGGTCAACGTCTCCGGCTTCTCGCAGAAGACGTCCTTGCCGTTTTTGCAGGCGTCGATCGTAATGATGGCGTGCCAGTGGTCGGGGGTGCCGATCATCACGGCGTCGATATCGTCGCGCGAGGTAATCTCGCGGAAGTCGCTGTGCATCGAACAGTCCTTGTTTTTATTGTGGCCGTCGACGCGGCCCTTGGCACGTTCGCGATGTGCGGGGACGGGATCGCAGACGGCGATCATTTGCACTTCTTTGAAGCCCATCAGGCCGCCCATGTCGCCGGAACCGCGCCCGCCGACGCCGATGGCGCCCATCACAATCCGGTCGTTGGCCGGTGTGCCGCCGTCGGCGCCTAGCGCCGAACCGGGAACCAGCCACGGGGCGGCGACCGTCGCAGCGGCCCCGCGCACAAAGCCGCGACGGGTGATCTGCCTGGTTGCACTCATAAGAGAACCTCCTGTTGGGGTGTTTGATGTCAGGGACCGTCGTTAAGGAATTGCTCAAGAGCAACTTCGGTAAGCACGGATGTCATACACGGTATAAAGCCGCGACCGTTGGTCGCGCCGAGTGACGCGGGGCGCGACCAACGGTCGCGGCTTTATAGCGAGTACTTCCGTTCTGCGTGGGAGGGTGAGCCGCCGCTTCTGTACGGCCGCTCCTCCAACACCATAACGGGAATTCACTGGAATGCAAGCTTTTACATCCCCACAATTGAGTGGTTGGTCCTCAACGGGGCCGCCGGGTGCAGGATTGCAGACCGCTTTTCGCGCCTGTAGTGTTCGATTCACACGATTCCTCCTGAGAGAATGAGAATGTGGTAACAAGCCGGGTGTTTACGGGGGGTAACTACCACTGCTCTTGTAGGGTAATATCATCGAGAAGCTGCCAAAAAGACTCCGGATTCAGCGTCAAAGTTTGACATTTCGATCTCGGCATGTTACTGTCCAAGGTTAAGCGTCTCGCGTTGTCACCCAACGTGTACCAGGGCGCCCCGGGAGAATTGTCCGGCACAAACAAACCCGCTGCCGGATTGGGTCTGCACAAACCCGCCTTGCAGATTGGGAGGATACATCTGTGAAACCAGTGTGGTATGGTGTCTGTTCATTGTTGGTGGCAGTGGCAGCACTCTCGATCTCGGTCCGCACGGCGGCGGCCGCGCGCGGCCTGGGAGAGGTTGAACTCTCCAATGAAGAACTCAAAAAGCTCGACACGTTCGAGGGCCATACGCTCGCAAAGGCGGATCAGGCGTTCAACAAGAAGCAGTACCGGCAGGCCCGGGCGGAATACGACTCGTTCATTGCCGAGTTTCCGCGGTCGAAGCTGATTCCCTACGCGTTGTTGCGGAAGGGCCGTTGCGCGCAGCTCGACGACAAGCGTTTCAAGGCGATCGCCGATTACGACGAGATCCTCGACTATTTTCCCAACGACGTAAAGTACGCCGCGGCCGCGCTGTTCTACATCGGCGACTGCCACTGGAGCAACGGCGACATCGAGAAGGCGATGAAGGCCTGGGCCGAGATGGCCGACGACAAGGGCTACCGCAAAGAGCCGCTGGGCGCCTACGCGATCAACCATCTCGCCGATCACCTCTTGAAACAAGAGCGGGAGGCCGAGGCGGCCAAGTATTACGAGCAGGTCGCCGTCGACTTCCGCACGGCCAACCGCGAGGCCTCGGAACACGCCCGCGGCCCGGTTATCCGGTATTACGTCCGCTCCGCCCCGAACGAGGAAAAGTACCGCGAATTCTTCACGAACATGAAGGGATTTGAGCATCACCAGCGGACCATCCAGGGCGATCTCACGCAAAACAAATACTATTGGGACCACCTGCGGCACAACATCCGCGCACACGGCGACTTCGACGAGTCGAAGCCCAAAGCCCCGGATGCCAAGGAGTCGGAGACCGACAAGCGCAAGAAGTACTATACGTATTGGTCGGGCCAAATGCAGGGCAAGTTCCCCGAGGACGACGATTTCCGGATCGAGATGGCCGATTTCCGCTATCGCGGCAACGACGACCGGGCAGGCTGGTTCCAACTCCTCGATGAGCAATACAACAACCATCAAAAAGCGGGCGACTGGAAGCGGACCGTCAAGTGGATGCACGTGTATATTGCCAGGACCACCGAGACCGCAAGGGCAGCCAAAGTCGAGCAGTACTACCGAAAGATCAACATCGACAAAACCGGTAACGAGGGTGTGATCGAAGTGATGCGGGTCCTTTGGAAAGTCGAGGGCACCCGCAAACTGGCCAAGGAGCTGATCGACAAGCTGAAGTTCGACCAGATGTCGAACGCGGTGCTCGGGAGCCTTGCGTTGGAGTTTTACGAAGACAACCAGATCGTCACTGCCCGGCTGCTGAGCAAGATCGATTATGCGAAGATGACCAGCCCGGCGATCGGATCGCTGGGGCGGGCGTTCTGGGGCAAAGACTCGAAGCTCTCGTGGCACATCTTGCGGAAGATGCGGCTCGACGAGATGTCGGACAAGGAAATCGCGGGGGTTGCACGGTCGTTCTGGCAAGCCAGCGGGGACGTGGTCAAGCATTTCTGCATGAGGACGAAGGACAAGGACTACGGCAAGTCGGAATTGTTGAGCTACTACGAGTCCCGGTGGGGCTACAATCCGAAGGCCGGGCTGCCGCTGGCCGACGATCTGGTGAAGGTCGACAAGTACTCGGAGCAGGCCTGGTGGGCCAAGGGCCGGTTCCACCATTCGCTGAAAGAATACGCCAAGGCCATCGGGGCTTATCAGAATTGCCAGAACGAACCGGTGAACCTGTGGCGGATCGCCGATTGCCAGGACAAGCTGAAGAAGCTGGAGTCGGCCGTTGCCCAGGTGCGGGAAATCGAGAACTTCTTCCCGCCCGAAGCGCCGCGGGCGGCGATGCACATTGCCCAACTGTACCGCAAGGCTGGGGAGAAGAAGAAATACATCGGCGCGCTGAGGGCCGTGCTCAAGAAGTACCCCCAGAGCGGCCAATCACGAGAAGCACATCTTCAACTCGAAGGATTAGGCATCAAAATGGGAGGAGGAATCGATGCGAATTAACCTCACACGCGTGCTGCTTGTAGTCTTGCTCGGCGGCGGGATGTTTCTCGCCGGCGATGCAACGGCGCAAAGAGCGGCCAAACAGGACCGAAGCACCCGGGAGTCGAAAGGCGATTACGCCGCCTACAAGCTCCTGAAACGCAGCCAGGAACTGCTCGACGCCGGCGAGAAAGACCGCGGCGTCAAAATGCTCGAGACGATTCTCGAGCAGCATCCCCGCAGCCCCATCCGTTTCCAGGCGTACCTGGCCCTGGGCAAGCACTTCCTGGAAGCCCGCGAGCAGGCCAAGGCAATCGATTACCTGCGAAACATGGAGCGGCTGGCCAGCGGAAAAAAGAAGCTCGAAGGCGATGACCGAGACATGTATCTCGAAGGAATTTACCTGACCGGCGTCGCCCATTTCCAACTGCGGCAATACGGCAGCGCCTTCGCCGTGCTGCGAAGAATTACCAACGATTTCCCCGACACCGTCTGGGCCAACAGGGCGTATTACTACATCGGAATGTCGCACTTCGCCCAATCGCACTGGGACAAGGCGATCAAGGCGCTGAGTCAGGTGGGAACGTTTATCGACGCCGACAGCCCGACGCTCGCATTCGCCGAAGCAGGGCACCGGTTCCACGTGAAGATCAGCGACGGCGACTTACCCGTCCTCGACCGGCTGGGTAAGACAATCACCGTCACGGCGGAAACCACCAGCGGCGACAAAGAGCATATCCCCTGCAAGGCGATGAGCACCAAGAAAGACGTCTTCGTCGGCTCGATCCCCACCAAAACCGGCACAGCCGCTGAGGGCGACGAGATCCTTCAGGTCGTCGGCGGCGACAGCATCAAGGTGCAATACATCGACGATAACACGAAGGACGGCGAAAAGGACGTGCCGCGGGAGAAGACCGTCGAGGTCGTCTCGACCGGCGGGGTCACGTTCACGCTGGGGACGTACGAGTCGCTGGCGCCGGCCGCCTATCTCGGTCAGCCGTTGTTCCTGAGGTTGTGGGATCTCGATCTGGACAAGACGGCCGACAAGGATACCGCCACGATTCGGGTTGCTTCGCAATACAAACCCGAGGTGGAAGAGGAACTGGACGAGACCCCGACAGCGACAATCGACGTTGATAAACTTCTCGAAGAAGAGAAAGAAGAAGACAAGTACGTCGTGCGCGACGAAGTGACCGTGAAACTTTCCGAAGTCGGGGAGGTTCCGGTCCGCAAAGGGATTTTTATCGGCAGCATTCCGGTCGAACGCATTGTTACCGGGCACCCGGTCAACAAAGACGATCAGGTGCTGACGGCCGATATCGGCGACGAGGTTGTGGCAACCTACGTTGACGGGTCGCACATCCTCGGCAAGACGCCGATGGAGATTTCGGCGAAGCTGATCGTGGCCGGCGAGATGGATTCCTCGCCCCGCGCCGCCCAGGACGTCGTACCCGACCCGCTGATCAAAGCCAGAAAGCAACTCATCGAGGCCGAGGCGTTCCTCGAACTCGCCAGGATTTTCAAAAACATGGGGCTGACGGACGGCGCCCGGAGCAAGGCGGCCGAGGGGCTTAGCCGCGTCGACGACGTCATCCGCGCGCGGTCCGGCATCCCCACCTCGCTGAAAGAAAAGGCCTTCCAATTGAAATGGAATTTGCACCTCGCCGAGGATGAGTTCGGCAAGGCGATGGGAACGTGCAACACGTTCAACCGGATCTATCCCGAGTCGCCGCTGGTCGACCATGCCCTGATGGGAATGGCCGAAGTCCTGGCCGAGAAGAAGGACTTCGAGGGCGCCATCAAGGTTTGGCGGCAGGTGACGAGGCTGCCGAATGCGCACTCGAAGGCCAAGGCGCAATTCAACATCGCCGAAACGGTTGGACGGGGCGCCAACCCGGACGCCGCTATCCGCGAGTACATGACTTGTGCCCAAAAATATCCCGACAGCGAACACGCAGGCGACGCCCTGGCAAAAGTGATCGATTACCACATCAAGAGCGGCGCCTACGACGTCGCCGACGACCTGCTGGAACAGGTCTTTATCGATTACCAGGACGAAGATTTCCTCGATCAAATGTTGCTGAAGTGGGTCAAGCTGTCGTACGACAGCGGCAATTTCGCGAAGGCCCACGCCAAGTGTAAACAACTGATTACCGAATACCCGGGCAGCGAGCACACCGCCGTTGTTGAAGAAAAGGGCATCCTGACCAAGATCGAGGATAAGCTCGGAATGAACAAAGAAGAAAAGGAGAAAAAAGATGACAGCGACTCTCAATAAACTCTTTACACTGGTCGTCGTCGCCTTGTTTGCCACGCAACTGGCGGCCCAAGATTCGGAGAATGGGAGAAGCGAGGCGCAAAAGGCTTTTGACGATCTCTGCGCCGAGGTCCAGCGGAACGCCGAATCGGCCACGGAAGCCCAGGTGACCGAGGTGCTGGACAAGGCCGAAGAGCTGGGACAGCCGTTCGCCGGGGCGCAGGTGTTGCGGCGTTACCTGGTCGCCCACCCCAAACCTTCGCTTGCATTGCGCAAAAAGTCGATCGACAACGCGATAATGGCCGGAGACTACAACACGGCCATGGTCCGCTGCAAGTCGTGCCTGAAGGCCGCCAAACCGGGCGCCGAGGCCTCGAAGATCGCGGCAATGCTCTACCGGCTTCAACTCGACGTCCTCGGAGTGCCCGACGATTGCTACCGCTCGATGAGCAGCGATACGGACGGGTTGTGCCGGGGAACCGACGCCCGAAAATTCGACATCTGGTATCTCGGCGAGGCCGAGCGACGCCGCGATTACGTCAATCTTGCGCGGCGGCTGGCGGAGATCTACGGCTCGGGCATGCCGCCCGTGGAATTGCAGTATCTCTATGCGAAGAGTCTCGACGCTTTGCTGGCGGGCCTTAGCACTCCAACGAAGGAGAACCTGGCCGCGTTAGGCGACCTTCAGAGAATCGCCGGCGCGATCCGGGACGACGACCGCACGAAGCTGAAGTGCGCGCTGTACGCCGCGAATATGGCGTTTGCCGCCCGCACCGAAGGAAAGAAGCCAGAACAACGCGACAAGGAATTTGCGACGGTTCTTGCCGCCGCGAAGCCGTATCTCGCGAAGTCCCCCAGCGCCGAAACCCTCCGCGACATCATGATGCTGTTTGGCGGGGGCCAGAGCGGGCAAAACCATGGAAACTTCTTCAGCGAGGCCCAACAGGGCACGGCAAAGCAGGCGTTCTTCGTCGAGGCGTTCGGGCGGCTTTCCGACGACGAGCGGAAGGCACTGCTCGACGGCCAGTCCTCGATCCGCTATTTTGCCGGCACCCCGCAGTGGATGGAGCTTGCCGCGAAATACCCCAAGGCATTCCAGGGAAGCCGCCAACTGAGCGGAATCCCGTTCGATATGCGGTGCAAGGACGCGAATGGATACAAGCGGCTCGTGCCCGCGATCGAAGGATCCACTGCTGAAAGAGACGCCGCGATCCGCTCGCTGGCGGTCGGCGGCGATTTCAACGCCTGCACCGACCATCTCATCAAGCAGGAATCGTGGAACTTCGATGAGTACAACCGTGTGTATACGCTGTTCTCGCAATACCTGTGGCCGTCGTACGAAGCGATTGCCCGCGAGAAGGGCGAAATCCCCGGCGATTACTTCGACAAGGCGGTCATCCGGCTCGGAAGCGAGTACGTTGCAAAAACGCCGCTCGCACTCGACGAGTGGGGGCCGCGCGAGTATATCAACCGCATGTGGGCTTCCGGGCGGGAGACCGACGACTTTCAGCCGACGATCAAGGCCCTTCAGTCGCTCGAATGGGTGCCGGCAAACCGCCGCGGTATGTGCAATCAGGCGTACTCCGAGTTCAAACGCTGGACCAACGAGGCTCGAAAGGAATACACGGGGCTCGCCAAGGAGCAGCAATCGCTCCAGAACAAGGTGCAGAAAGCCAAAGGCAGAATCGAGCAACTCAAGCAAGATAAGGCGAACAAGGCCAAAAAGGGTAACCTCGACCAGTTGATCGCCCAGCAAGAGCAGACCCTGAAGGACGCAACGACCCGTCTGAACGAGGTCAACCCGCGCGTGGCGAAGCTCGAAAAGCAACTCTCGCAGATCAGCCCGCTGGAAGCGGCCTTCCAGAAGGTCCTGGGTGACAAGGTGGGCGACCCGAACCGGGCGCCCAATCCGATGTGTAAGGAATTGGCCAGGGCAGTCATCGCCGCCAAAGCCGAGGACGAGCGGACTTTCGTCGATGCCGCCCGGAAGCTGTATCCGATGGTGAAGGACTACGATAGCAAGAAGACGTTGATGGGCAAAAAGATCCTGTCCTTCCTCCTGAACCCGTCGAAGAACATGGATATTTTCGATTTCCAGGTCGAGGTCCTTACGGACCAGTTGGCCGGCTTCAATGCCCAGTCGAAGACCAACGAGGCGCGCGTCCGCATGGTGGCCGATGCCATCATCAACAGCCGAAACAACTGGACGTGGGGGCGCATTCCCGGCAAAGACAGGGACAAGGCGCTGAGGCTCAATGCGCTGTTTGCCAAGGCGATGAACGCGCAGCTCGACCGCGGGCAGTTCTCGCCGTGGCTGTTCGACGCCGTCCGCGGCACCCGCCGGGGCGATCGCTGGGCCGATTCGCCCGAACTGCGGACGCTCAACCAGGACATCGTCGAGAAGATGATTAAGAAAAATGTGTTGGCCAAGAGCAGTTGGCGGCCCTCCGGCATCTTCGCCGCGACCAACTACATGGCCCTCATCAAGAGCGAGTTCCCCGGCCTGCGGGAGAACTACCCCCCCGAAACATATTTCGACGCCATGTTCCTTGAAGAAGCGGCGCGTGAAGGTTTCGTCGACGACGGGTACTTCCACAACGATGGTAAAGACAAGGACCACAAGATCTCCGATCTGGCGGCGAAGATTGTCGCCGACAGCCCGACGGTGCCGGTCGAAGGCCGCGATCCGAAGCGGCCGTACACGCCGGGACAGTTCTGGCTCATGCAGAGCCGCGGTCTGGGCGCCAGCCCCGCGGCCCGCGACGCCATGCTGGCGAAGATCGATTCCTACTACGGCAAGACCCGGTTCGACGGCTACGCGATGGGGTTGCTGTATTTCAACCTCGTCGGGGAATTGAAGGATGCGGACGTCCGCAAAGAGTTCTTCACGAAGCTGTCGCAATATATCGACCGTGCGGAGAAATCGGCCTCGCGGATGACGCTGCCGAACTTGTCGAGGCTGTCGTCGATCGAGGATCCGAAAGACTTCACCGACGAGGAGCTCGATACGCTGCTGCGGCTCTTCTCGCCGGCGGTGTGTACCGACGATTGGACGCGGCGGGAAGGCGCGCCGAACGTCCTGGCGCTTCGGCTGGTACCCGCCCTGATCGCCAAGGGGCGGCAGGACGATCTCTTGGCCGTCGCACCCTATCTCTGGAAAATCGCCACCATCGACGACACCGTTCAGCGAATGCTGGTCGAGCAGGTCTCCGATTTCCAGCACAAAGACATGTTCGATCTGGAAGCCGTCTACAGCGGCGTCGGGCTCGACCTGTTCGAGTCGCGGCTCCAGGAGTCGAACCGCAACCGGCTGCGCCTGGCGCGGAGCCAGGCGCTGGTGAAGGTCGGAGGGCTGGCGCCCATCGACCGCAGCGATCCGCACTACCCGATCCTCGCCGCACAGTCCGACTTCCTTGTCGGCAACCTCCAGCGGGCGTGGCAGAACTACGTCAAGAAGCAGGAACTCGCCGTGGAAGCGGTCAAACAGCTCGAGCCGTCGTTCTGCGTCTGGCTGATCGAGCGGAATACCGAGTTGGGAGAGTTCGACACGGCCGAGGAGCTGGCCCAGGCGGCTCTTCAATGGATGGAATCGGAACCCGACCACTTCTCGCCGGAGGCCCGCGCGCGGCTGCTTCTGGCGTATGCCAATATTGCGTTCCAGCGGCCGGAATATCCACGGGCCCGGGCGCTTTACGGGCGGATTGCCGCCTCCGAGGAATTCGCCGGCACACGCGCCCAGATCCAGGCCGAGCTGCAAATCGCCGAAGTCGACCGCGTGACGAAGCACTACGGCGAAGCCATCGACCGGCTCGAAAAACTGCTGAAGCGCAAAGACCGCTTCAGCCTGTGTGAAGGCCACTACTACCTGGCCAAGGTGCTGTTCGACCAGGAGCAGTACGTCGAGTCGCTGAAGGAAGTCGAGAAGGTTTTCGCCTTCGATCCGACGCACGCCAATGCGCGTATCTTCGAGGGGCGGGTCAACCTGCAAATCAAGCGGCTGGAACGGGCGTCCCGCATTAAGGTCGGGTTCTCGACCGACCGGGAATACATCGTACCCGGAAAGCCGCTTAGGATCGGCCTGCAAGACCAGACGCTGGCCATCGCCGGAGATACCATGGCGATCGAAATGCGCGTCTGGGCCGACTCGGGCGACGAGGAGTTGTTCAACCTCGTCCCGTTTGCCGATTCCAAAACGCAGTTCGAGGGCCAGATCAACACCGTCCTGGCGCCCATCAAGAAGGGCGACCACACGCTCCAGGTCCTGGGAAACGACCAGGTACACTACGATTTCTCGGAAGCATTCAAGACGGCCCACAACATCGAGGGCGACGTTGACCACTCGCTGGTTGTCATCAGCGATTCCGACTTGTACGCCTCCTCCGGCAAGATCCTCACTAAGGCCGAAATGGAAGAAGAAGCCCTGGAACGGATGATCCGCGCCAAGCTGAAGCTTCAAGAGGAGGGCAAGAAGGACATCGCGCTGGGCGAATTGCGCCCGCACGATCAGGTAAAGCCCGGCAACCCGATCAACGTCCGCGTAATCGACCCGGACCAGAGCGACACCGGGCAGCAGGACAAGGTAACCGTAGCTTTGGCGACCACTAGCGGCGACCAGGTTACCTTTGAGTTGGAGGAAACCGGGACGCACTCCGGCATGTACGATGGTGCGGTGCCGACCGCTACGGCGTCGGCGGCCGCCTTTGCCAGCGACTCGGAGCAGGGGTCGCAGCCGGTGTTCGCCATTTCCGCCGGCGATTACCCGGCGTGGGTGGCCCAGCCGGACAACAAACGCCCGAAAACCTTCAGCATCGATCTGAACGCCAGCGAGAAGCTCGCCAAGATGAAGATCGACGCCTCGGTACCCGGGCGAAAGATCAAGCAATTCCTCCTCCAGGCTTCCACCGACGGCAAGGAGTTCGAGACGATCGGTAGTTGGCCCGGGAAGGAAGCCGTCTGGGACGGCTCGCCGCGGGTCGTGAGGATGCGCCAAATCGACGCGGACCACCGGTCCGTGGCGGAATTGCAGCAGGACCTTAGCATTTCTCCGCCGGAGAAAAAGACCATCACAAAGCTCGAGAACCTGGCAACGAAATGGACGGCCGGCGATCCGGAAATCGCCCACTTCTCCGCCGCGTTCCATCTTCCCACCCGGCAGATGACCACCCTGCAACTGAAACCGAAAACGGAAAAGGGAACGGCCGAGTACGTGATGCTGGTCGACAGAGAGCAGGCAAAAACGATCCGGCCGCAGGCAACCGGCGAGGGCGAGGAAAGCGCTGCCGAACCCATCCAGGAATTCAAGGGTGTGTTGGGGCAAGGCGTTCACCGAATCGATATCTACGCCCGCGCCGACGGCGGAACGAAGACGAGTTTCGACGTTCTCCACAATATCGACAAGCCGCCCTACCTCGAACCGTGTCCCGCCGAGATGTTCGATCCCGAGAAGCATCCGATGATCGCCAAATGGTTTGCCGAGATGTCGGCGGAGATCACGGCGGCCGAGGACGGCGGATCGTTCGAGATCGCATTCGGACCTGCGGTTCGAGCGCGTGTCATCCGGTTCCTGTTGGCCGACTTCGAAACCGACGCCCCGGCGATCAAGAAAATCTTTCTCACCGCACAGGACGAGCGGGAATTGCTCCCCTCGAAGGTCGATCTCCTCGCACTGAAGACGAACAAGATCCTTGAAATCGTCCCCGGCGATAAAGTATCGATCATCTACAAGGATCCGCGCTGCATCAGCAAGGACAAGCAGGTCCGCGAGGCTTTCCTCTCGGCGACCTATGCGAACGGGCAGATCAACGCGGCGTTGCTGACGGGCTACAATACCGACAGCGAGGGCATGCGTCATCCCGAGTACATTGCCCTGCGCCGGTTCAAGCCGGAAGACACGATCTGCGTTGTTGTCAACGACGCCGACGCCGATACGTCGGCAAAGCTCGACACGGTGACCTTCACCGCCCGAACCGGCGACGGCGAGCCGATCGAGTTCCAGGCCCTCGAAACCGCCAAGCATTCCGGGATCTTCGTCGGCAAGATCTTCGTCGTCGAAGGCGAGCCGCAGCGCAAATCGGAAATCAAGGTTGCCGAGGGCGAGGACCTGATCTTCACCTATGTCGACCAGGAAAACACCGATCCCGGCATCCCCTGGGAGCGTAGCGCAACGATTGAATCCGTGGTCTACGTGGAACCCCAGTTCCGGGTTTTCAACACCGAATCGAGCCTCTTGCCGGAAGAGGACATTGCCAAGGAGTTGTCCTACAAGAGCAGCAGCGGCGAGTACGTACCCGCCACGCGGACGCTGGCCGCCGTCCGGCCGCTTGAAGCCGACGGCGAGGATGAGCCGGGTGCGGTCATGGGCGTGCCGGTCGTGATCGAGTTGCTGTGGCCGACGATCGTCCAGACTGCCGCCAGCAAGGCGGAAATCTACGTGCAAACGTCGTCCGGGCGAAAGAAGTACGGAAAGGAGCCCGAGGGCCCCTTCGACATCAACGTCCCCGGAACGATCAAGATCGTCCGCACCCCCGGCGGGGGCGGCAGCGGCGCAGCACCCGCGGGATATCGCGGATATATTGTTGTGGGCGACCCGAACGCCATGGACGCCATGGATGACGGCCGGTTCATGTTCAGCGTGCCGATGCGACTTGCCCCGGCGCCTGAATCGACCTACGCTACCGAAGAGGCCGACGAGACCGCAGCCGGCGAGGAGAAAGGTGTGCTCGTGGTCCGGGGCGACGATGATATCTTCATCGGGTTCAAGTACGTCAACGACCAGGACGAAACGAAGTGGATTACGCGAAAAGTGAAGCTCGACCGCGATGCCTTCTTTAACGTGATGGACCGGCAATACCGCGGACACCTTCCCGGCGTGTTCGTCGGCGACTCCGCGTATTTCCGCGTCATCGACCCGGCCAAGGACACCTCCGACGCCCGGGACAAGATCACGATCGAAGTCGCGTCGGTGGACGGGAAGAAACACACCGTCGAACTGACGGAAACGTTCGAGCACTCCGGGATATTCAAGGGACCGGTCAAGTTCGCCTACGCCGATGAGAAAATCGAGGCCGATGCCTTCGGGACGGTCGGCGTCAAGTACGGCGAAAAGGTGGATGCCGCCTACAAGCCCGACGAGGACAAGGACGCCGTGGCTTGCAACATCGAGATTTTCAAGGGTTCCGACGGCGACGTGCAGCCGTTTACCAAGCGGTTCGACGACCCGTTGACCGCCGTGAAAACGCGGCTGACAATCGCCGAATCGTACTTCGAGCTGGCGAAGAAGCACCGCCGCATGAAACAAGCCGACCTGTGCGAGCAGGAAATCGCCACCGGCAAACGGCTCCTCGAAGAGGCCTTGCGCGACTATCCGGACACGGAGGCCCGGGCGCAGGTCGACTACCTGTTGGCGAACCTGTCGCTCGAATTCGCCGAAGAGGCGGACGACGAGGATGCCAAGAGGGACCACTTCCTCGAAGCCCTCTCGCGGTTCGCGGCCATCGTCTCCACCTACCGCGATAGCACCTACGCCCCCAAGGCCCAGTACAAGAAGGCCCTGACGCTGGAGAAGATGGGTAAGATGGACCGGGCTTGCGAAGAGTATGTCAAGCTTTCTTACCGCTGGCCCGACAATCCGTTGATCGCCGAGACAATTGCGCGGCTCGGGCAATACTTCCTCCGCAAGGGGATGGCGCTTGCCAAAGAGGCGGACGGGATGGAAGATCCGCTCGAAGCCGAGAAGGCACGCATGGAAGCCAAGAAAAGTTACATCACCGCTGCCAAGGTCTTCGGTCGGTTGGCGGTACGGTTCCCCAGCCACAAGCTGGCCGACAAGACGACCGCCGTCTCGGCCCAGTGTTACCTCCGCGCGAAGGAATATGACGACGCCATCCGGGTCTTCCAACAGGTTGTCGAAAAGGAAAAGGCCGACAAGGCCCTCCGAGCCGAGTCGATGTACTGGGCCGCCGACTGCTACATGCGAAAAGCCGCCGGAGGCAAGGGCAAAAAGAACGATAACCTCTTGGCTGCCTACCGGTTGTTCAAAGACTTGACCTGGGATTACCCCGAGTCGAAATGGGCCAAGTATGCCCGGGGACGGCTGGCCGGCGAGGAATTGGCCATGATCGACGCCGAACCCGAGGAGAAAAAGCGGAAGTAGACTCAGACGCTGCAAACGCGAATATGTAGGACGGATTGGCGATCCGTCCTACGATGGTGTCTTGCAGTTGACGACTAGCAATCGGTCTCGAACCACCCCACCATGAAACTCCCCGCGCCGAATACGGAACCGTTCGACGAGGCTGCCCGATCGACCGTATTGGGACGCGCCCGGGGAAAGTTTCTCCACTGCCTGATCGGCGATGAGCCGATTTTCCATCTCCTGAAAACCCGTACCAAAGTAGACGTTGGAACCTGGTTCTTCAAACGGCGGGTCTGGGCCGGTCTGCTCCAGGGGGAATTGCTGCTGTTCGCCGCCGGCAAGCGACCCTACGCGGAGCGCATCCCTTTCGACCAGTTGGGCAAGAGCGAATACAACCACGTCACCGGCGAGGTAATGCTCGCCCCGGTCGAAGGAGCCCGCGTGACCGGCTTGAAGACGCCGCCGCTCGAGGGACTCCGGGTTCTGGCACATATTCACCGCGGAGAAAAAGAACATGGATCTACTTGAAACCCTCCTCAAAGGCAAAATCATGATGGTCCCGCTGATGGTCTGTAGCGTGCTCGCGCTGGCCGTCTTCCTGGACCGTTTCATGGCGTTTTACCGCAACAGCAAAGTGGACGTCCGTGCGCTGCGGTCGCAATTGATGCGCCTGCTTCGCGAGCACCGCGTGAAGGACGCTGCCTTGTTGTGTGCAAACACTCCCGGCCCGATCTCGGCCGTGCTCCTTTCCGGGCTCCAGTCGTACATGAAGCTCGAAAAGCGGACTCCCGAGAACACGCGTATCACCGTGGGCCAGGCCATGGAGGATTTCTCGAACCAGAGCATCGGCGCCGTCGACAAGCGGCTGTGGATACTCGCCATGATCGCGGCGGCCGCCCCGCTCTTGGGAATGACCGGAACGGTCACCGGGATGATCAAGTCGTTTGAAAGCCTGGCCCAGACGGCCGGAGTCGACGCCGGAAAGGTCGGCATCGGAATCGCCGAGGCGCTCATTACGACCGCTGCCGGGCTGATCATCGCACTGGGCGCCGTCATCCCCTACAGTGTCTTCATCTCCATGGCGGACAAGATCGAGCTCGATATCGACGAAGCTTCGACGGCGATGCTCGATTTGCTGGTAACCGAAGTGGATTCGGAAAAAGCGGACGCGTGAAATACTGACGTGTGAAATGCTATGGCCAAGCGCAAAAGAAAACGACGTTCGGCCGAGGTGTCCGTCTCGGCGTTCTCCGACATCGCTTTCCTGCTGATCATATTCTTCATCCTTGCCACCACGCTGGTGCAAATCAGAGGCGTGGTAACGGAAATTCCCTCCGGCGAGAAAGCCAAATCGAAAGAAGAGAAGGAACCGCCTACCGTGAAGCTGGAGGGCGAAAAAATCTTGTTCAACGACCAGCACGTCGACATGAAGAAACTCCGCAGACGACTTGCGGAATTGAATCTCGCCCCGAAGCAAGGTGACGGGAAAGTCGTATTGCTCGAAGCCGGCGGAAACGTCACTTACCAGAACTACTTCGACGTCATGGCCAGCATCAGCGAAGCCGGCGGGGTAACCGCCATCCTTCAGGAGGAAGACTGAACTGTGAGAAAGAAGCGACGCCGGAGAAGAGCAATGATCATCGTGTCCAGCATGGGCGACATCGCCTTTCTGCTGATTATCTTCTTCATGGTGTGCAGCCGCTTCGCCAAGGACCCGGGCGTCAACATCGATTCACCCACAACGTTCAAAGTGGACAAACTGGACGACTATCCCATCGTCGTGCTGATCGACGCCAAGGGCAATATCTACTTCCAGGGCAAGCCGATTACCGGTCCCGAAGCGCTGGAAGCCGAAGTGCAGAAGCTTACCCAGGAAGCAACCAACGAAAAGATGCGGACCGTGCTGTTCCGCTGCGACCGCAACGTCAGAAAACACGTGTTTGAACCCGTCATCGAGGCCATAGCCAAGGGCGGCGGGCGAATCGCCGCCGCCGGCGATAAATCAACGACAGAAGAATAACCCGGAGGATGAAAACCATGGTCGATATACCCGACAAAAACGAGGACGTCGAAGAGTTCTCTCCCTACAAGCTGCTCGACAACTTCTCGAAAAGTCGCATTCTGCCGTGTCTCTTCCTGGCATTGGTGCTACACGTGCTGGTCATTGGCGGGACTTCCTACAACTTCATCTACCGCACGTGGATCGACCCGAATCCGGAATCCGCCGATGCGAATGCAGCGGAACAGCCCGGCGAGGCTTCGGAAACGCCCTCCGAAGGGGAAGCATCCAAACAAGGAACAAAACCCGGGGAAACTGCGGAAGAGGGCGGCGAAGATAAAGCGGCAACGGAGAAAACCGGTGAGGAAACGCCCAAGAAGCCCGCCGACGGGGATGAACCACCCGTAATCAAAAAAATCACCGAAGAGCCCAAACCGGGCGAAATCCCCGACGAACCTGACTCCCTCGGTATTTCGCTCGAAGACACCAACCGTTGACGGACCGCATGGATATTCCTGCACCCGAAACACAGCCGGCCGGAAAGCGCGATTCCCTGCGGCGGAAAGACGGCGCCTTCTTCTCGCTACGGATGACTCCCGCCGTGCTGTGCTATCCCCTGGGCGTCATCGGGGCCGTCGGATTGTGGTTCGCGCTGTGTCTCCCGGAAATCTGCTATCCGGCGGCATACCGCGCATGGCCCATGTTGGGCGAAGTGTTCTCGCCCACCACGGTGCCGCCGATACTGACGGCGCTGATGGTCTTCTGCGGTGCGTGTTCCGTCTGTTTCGTGTTGGCATCGCTTGCCGCGGCAATATTCCAAAAGGGCTGGGCGCTTTGGGTGCTCCGCAAAAGCTACATCCTCTACTACGTACTCTTTATATTCTACGGATACGTGGTCCTGACCGTGACGGGGCAGGTTGCCGACGCGGTCGCCGAGAAACCCGATCCGACGAGCGGCCTGGAGGTGGCCATCTTCGCCTGGCAGTGGCAGCTTCTGTGGGTGCCCGGCTGTCTGCTCCTGCTGGTGATCGTTTTGCACGTTGTCTCGTGGCGGCGCGCGACGTTGATACTCTACGGCGGCCCGGACGAGGAGGAGCCCGCCGTTGGCGACAAAATCATCGAAAACGTCCGCACCAACGGTCCCGATCCGACCTTTCGCAAGAGCATCTACGGAAGCGCGGTCGTACACCTGATGGTCATCATCATCATCCCGTTCCTCTTGAGCCGCTTCGGCGGGTGTATCCGGCCGTACCGGGTGCCGCTGGGTAGCGGAAACCCCGCCGTCGCGAAGATGATCGTGATGAAGAAAAAGAAGAAGAAAAAAAAGCGGAAGAAATACATCCTCGCGAAGAATTCCGCAATCATTTTCACACCGCCCGAGTTGGACGATTCCGAACTCGTCAAGGAGGTGGAAGAGGCCACGAATCTCACCTACGCGGCCGACACGAACGCCGCCCACGGCGCGATGGGAACCGGCGGCGGAAACACGCCCGGCTGGGCCGACGGCTTCGCCGACGGCGAGGTCCGATTCATCCGCCTCGAATACAACGGTAAACACTGGGACGACGGCATGGGGAAGACCCTGGCGGACGTTAACTTCCTCAATAAGTTCCGGGAGTTTGCCGGCGGGATCAAGACCGCCAGACAATCGGAAAGCCATCCGGTCTCTCACCTGCGGAAGTACCCCAAGGGCCAGGCCCCGCCCTTTGTCTACATGACCGGCTCCGAGGGTATCAACATGTCTCAAGCCGATGTAAAGATCCTTCGCGAATACCTTCAAGGCGGGGGCATGCTGTTCGCCGATTGCGGCAGCCCCCACTGGGACAGGAGTTTTCAGGGCTTCGTCAGGGCGATTTTTCCGGGTAACCCCTTGATCGAGATTTCCGAAGACGATCCGATTTTCCAGATCCCCTTCACGTTCCCGCACGGGGCGCCGCCGCTCTGGCACCACGGCGGCAACAAGGCAAAGGGGGTGAAGTACAAGGGCCGCTGGTGCGTATTCTACTTCCCCGGCGACCTGAACGACGCCTGGAAAACGGGCCACTCCGGCATCGATCCCGAGTTGGCCAAAAACGCGTTCCATCTCGGCACGAACATCGTCTATTACAGCTTCACAAAATATCTCCAGGAAACACGGAAGTACCGCAAATGACCGCAACACTGGAAAGAATCTGTTTCTATCTGGGTATTCTCGCCCTCGTGGCGATCCTCGCATGCGCGGCCTTTGGGGCCGATCCGGCACCACCCGGGCAACCCGCCAAGGAAATCACCGCGGAGGAGCTGCTCAAGAAGGTTGACGGACTACTCAATGAGTCGGAGGAACAAGGCGAACATAAGGACCGAGTTGAGAAACTGCTCGAGGAGTCCGGGAAACGATTCGAGGCCGGCCGGCTTATACCCGACAATGATGCCGATGAGGGCGAGGTCCGCTTCATCCGGCTCGAGTACGACGGCAAAGGCTGGGACGACGGTATGGGGGCGACGAAAGCAGATGTGAATTTCCTCAAGGAGTTCGGAAAACTCTCAGGACCGCTTGTCAAAGTCGCCGGGAAGTCGGAAAGCCACCCCATTTCGCACCTTCGGCTGTATCCCAAGGGACAAGCCCCTCCTTTTGTGTACATGACCGGAAAGGAGAAGATCGGTGTTTCGGAAGAGGACCTCAAGATTCTCCGCGAACACCTTCAAGGCGGCGGCCTGCTGTTTGCCGACTGCGGCAGCCCCCAATGGGACAAGAGTTTTCGGGCGTTCGCAAAGACTCTGTTTCCCGAGAACGCATTGAGGGTTGTTCCCAATGACGATCCGATTTTCCGGATCCCGTTTACGTTCCGCGACGGGGCCCCGCCCCTTTGGCACCACGGCGGAAAGAAGGCGATGGGCGTCAAGCTCAAGGGCCGCTGGTGCGTCTTTTACTTCCCCGGCGACCTGAACGACGCCTGGAAAACGGGCCATTCCGGCATCGATCCCGAGTTGGCACAAAGTGCCTACCACCTCGGCATGAACATCGTCTATTACAGCTTCACTCATTATCTCCGGGAAACCCGCAAGTACCGCAAATGACTGCAGCACTCGGAAAACTCGCCTTCTACTTCGGAGCGGTCGGCATCGTGTCGATCGTGGCCTGGGTGGTGGCCGCTCTGCTGATGGCGGCGTTTGTCTGCGGGGTGCGCCGGAGTGCCGTCTGTTGGCTGGCCCTGGCGGCCGCAATCCTCGGACTTGGATTGGCGGAGTTCAATTCCAACCGTGTCAGCGCGATCGAAATCGATTTCTCCGAGCAGCTTCGGGCAGCCAGGCAAAGGGCCGCCGAGGAGACGGAAATGACTCCCGGGGAATCCGACGTCTCGGATGAAGCCGAGAAGGCCAGGCAGGCAGAGGTCACCGAAAAGGAAGAGTTGGCCGAGCGCCCTGGTGCTGCCGAAACCGAGACTCCCAAGGGAAAGGAAACAAGCGAATCGAAAGAGCCGGCGAAACCGGAAGACGCCGACGACGGGAGCATCGACGGCGAGTCTTCCGGCGACGAATCCCGGTATTCCTATCGCCAGCGCGGCCCGGTCGAGCGGACCGAAGGCATGAAGGTCGCTGAGAAAATCCCGATCGGCCCCGGCACCGAGGATCAGCCGGTTGCCAAGACGGGCCGCACGCTCAAACCCCGTGAGTGGGCGCAGGCCAACACGTTCGATCGAGTGAACCTGTTTTTCGCCCGATGGACCTGCTGGCTGGCAATCTTTCTGGTAGCGGTCGACTACTTCCGGCGATTCAATCTGACCTTCAAGAGCCTGCTCCCGGTGCCATTGGGCGGGCGATTGGTCGATTCACTCTTCCCAAAGACCCATACCGTGCTACTGCACGGGCCGTCGGAAGGAATGGTACGGAAATACCTTCAACGGGCCGTGCGCAAGGGCGAAACCTTCATCTACTTCGGCCCCGAGGACCCTTGGGCAATCCCGTCGCTGGAGAGACTTCTATTCGTCTGGTCGCTTAAGAAGATTACCTGCACGCCTGAGGACGAAGACTTCGACGACGAGTTTCTGTTCGAATCGGCGTGGTTCGGGCGCTATTGCTTTGTGGCTGCGGGCGACGGGCATTGGGCGCTGGCCAAGGTGGCCGGCTTGGCGGACTTCCTGGAATTGCGCCGCGCCACCCGGGCGTCCGCCCCGCATACGGTCAATGTCGTGTGGGAACTGGAAAGCGCCATTCCACCGGACACCTTGACGCGTCTCGCGAATCTGTGTCGGGAGACCAATTTCAAACTGTTGGTTGCAACGGCCGGACCATTCAGCGAGGAGTCTGCGGCGTGCTTTGAGGAGCGATGGAGCGGTGCACACGCTCCGGAGAAGGCGTGAATCGTCGTAACTCCTTGCCGCAGAATGTCTTATGGCGAAACGCCGCCCCGGCAATCGCCACTGCACGCAGTTCTTGTTATACTTAATCCGTCTTTTTTCTCTTCGATCCCGAGGCGGTTTTCCCATGACGACTCCTGCCCAGCTCCTTTTCAAGAAAATCGTCCTGCACAACAAACTAATGGACGAGGCTACTGTAGACCACTTGCTCAGCGAAGTTCCCGAACCGGAACAGGCGATTCAACGCATGATCAAGGACAAGATCCTGCACATCCAGAAGGCAAACCCGCTGTTGGACATGTACTACAGTCAACTCCGGAAGCTGATTGACGAAGGATACGACATGACGGCCTCGGGGCACGAACGCCAGCCGGGGGAATCAGCGGAGATGGTGGATTCGTACGACGAGGAAGATCGGCATTTGCCGCGAGTCAATAGCCCCGCACAACGGGCGCAGGCACGGGACATCGAGTCCCTTCAGCCGCCCAACTTGCTCCATCCCATGGTCGCACGGCTGCTGAAAATCGGTCGCAAGACCGGTGCGTCGGACGTACACATCAGGGCGGGCGACGTTCCCATATTCCGATGCGCCGGCCGGTTGTGCAAGATCGAGGGCGAGACGCCGTTCGCACCCGAGGCGTGTGAACGGGGTGTCCTTTCACTGCTCGCCGTCGACGAGTGCGAACATTTTCTCAAAAAGGGCGATCTCGAACTCTGTTACGACGCCGGAAGATACTTCGGCCGGTATCGCGTGAACATCATGCGACGGCAGGGCGGCGTACACGGCGTGTTCCACGTGATACCCACCCGGATCCTCACGTTCGAACAGTTGCAGTTGCCGCCCGACATCGAACGCCTCACCCGGTACGCGGACGGCCTGGTGCTGATCACGGGTCCGAGGGGGGGCGGCAAGACCGCTACGCTGGCGGCCATGATCGACCACATCAACGAGACACAGGACAAGAACATCACCTCGATCGAGAATCCGGTTGAATTCGTTCATTCGTGCAAGACGGGCTATGTCATCCAACGCGGCGTTGGAACACACACGAAATCGTTCGAGGCGGGCATCCGGACCGCCCTGCGCGAGGCCATGGATGTCATCGCCATTGATGAAATGGGCGATTCGCGGGCAATCCGCCCGGCGCTGACAGCGGCCGCGACGGGACACCTGGTCTTCGCCGTGGTGTCCGCACCCGATGCCGTGTGCGCGATCGAGTGGCTGATCGGCAGCTTCCCGCTCGAGGAACAGGGGCCGATTCGCGCGACAGTAGCCGACGTGCTACAGGGAATCGTGTTGCAACGGCTCGTCCCCGGCCCCGACGGCGATACGATTGAACCGGCCGTCGAGATCCTCTTTGGCACAGACGCCGTGGGCAATCTCATACGCGAAGGAAAAACTCACCGCTTGCGGAGCGACCCGGCCGGCAGCCAACCATCGTTCGAGGAACCCCGCAATGAGTGAACTGGACAAATTGTTGCAGCAAATGGAGGAAGCCGAGGCCTCGGAACTGTACCTGCAGGTGGGACAACAGCCAAAGTTCCGCATCCACGGCGACATGGCGCCCGTCGAAGACGCACCGGCGATGGACCAGCGCATGCTCGGAAGATACTTGATGGAACTCGTGAACGAAACCCAGCGAGAGGCTTTTTTCAAGGCCCGCGACTTCTACTTCGTCTATAGCATCGAGGGCAAGTTTCGCTTCCGCTGCAACTTCTTCTTTCAACAGACCGGTTACGCTGCCGTTTTTCGGCCCATTCCGAACAGAGTTCCCACATTTGACCGGTTGGGATTGCCTCCGGTGTTGGAGAAGCTGGCGGAGCTGGCCGGCGGTACGGTCCTGGTCGCAGGCCCGCCGGGATGCGGCAAAACGACGACCATGGCAGCCATCGTCAATACGATCAACGAGAATCTCCGGCAGCACGTCATCATCATCGAGAAACCAATCGAGTTCCTGCACAAGAACAAGAAGTCGATGATCGTCCATCGAGAAGTCGGGCTGGACACGGAATCGTTCAACAAGGCGGTACAGGCAATCGCGCGGCAGGATGTCGACGTGGCCCTCCTCAGCGAGTTCCGAGATCCCGAGATGATCTTCGATGCGCTGAAGGCCGCGAACAGGGGTACGCTGGTCTACGGAGCGGTGTACGCAGGTAGCGCCGTCGAGGCCATCGACGCCGTCATCGACGCCTTTCCCCCGGACCGCCAACCCCTGGCACGCGACATGCTGGCCGAGTCGTTGCAGGCGGTGGTCGTCCAGGATTTGGTGCCTGTAATAGGCGGCAAACAACGCGTCCCCGCGTGCGAGATCCTGTTGCAAAGCGACGGTCTGGCTGAAGCCGTCCGCAAAGGCGACAGCGAGTCAATTCTTTCCCTGATCCGGTCCGGCCGCGACAGCGGAATGCAAACGATGGACGACGCACTCGCGGAACTCGTCAAAGAAGACGTGATCGACGAGGCCAGCGCTCGAAAGAGAGCACGCGACAAAGAGCGTTTTGCGAAACGCGCAGGAGGCGATCGCGCATAACGCTTCGGGGTCTCTCTCCGCTTGCGTCGGCGATTCTCGCGCGAGAACGCCGCCTCACGACGTGCCGGCGACCGAGGCCAGCTCCATGAGTTCTGCGCGGGTGCTCACGCCCAGGTGCTTCATCATTCGTGCGCGGCGGTCTTCGACGGCCCGGACGCTTATGCCCAGCTCACCGGCGATGGTCTTGTTGGTCTTTCCGGCAACGACGTGGTCCATGACCTCGCGTTCGGCGGGCGTGAGGTTGTCGATACGGCGAGTGACGCCTTCGCGTTGTTGCTGTTGCTGCCACCTTTTATGGTCCACCCGGATCGCCTTGTGGATGTTGTCGCACAGTTCCTGTACCCGGAAGGGTTTTTCGAGAAAATTGAAGGCCCCCGCGCTCATTGCCTCGACGGCCATGCGTATGTCGCCGTGGGCGGTAATCATGATGATTGGGGTATGGATGTCCTTGTCGGCCAACGTCCGTTGGAGTTCCAGCCCGCTCATACCCGGCATTCTCACGTCCAACACCAGGCATCCGGGGCCGGCCGGTTTGTACGTATCGAGAAACTCGTCGGCGGAAATGAACGTTTCGACCTGCAAGTCGATCATCTCGACCAGCTCCGCAATGACTCGAAGGATGGCGGGATCGTCGTCAACAACGTAAACGACCGGCTTAGCTGGCATGGTTTTTGTCCTCTGGTGCGATAGGCATGGTAAATGTGAAAGTGGCGCCCCGGTCCGGGTTCTGCGTTGCCTCGATATGCCCCCCGTGCGACTCGACGATCGAGCGGCTGATGGCCAGCCCCAGCCCCATTCCGCCGGGTTTGGTCGTGTAGAAGGTTTCGAAGCACTGAAACGTCCGATCGTCCGTGATACCGCAGCCGGTATCGCCGACGCTGATTTCGCGGGCGCCGTTTCGCGTTCGACCCCGGAGCGTGATTTGGTGGTCCCCCGGTTCGGCCCGGCCGATTGCTTCCGCGGCGTTTCGAATCAGGTTCAGAAGGACCTGCTGCACCTGAATCGCGTCGGCGCGGATCATTGCCGGCGATTGATCCAACTCGATGGTGCACGCAATCCCGGCGTGCCGCAGCTCGTCTTCCACCAGTGTGAGAACCTCGCGGATAATGCCGTCCAGGTCCACGCTGTTTCGCCGTGGCTCGAACTTTTTGACGAAATCCTTCATTCGCTGAATGATCTGCCCGGCACGATAGGCATCATCGGCAATGTGGTCCAAGGCGTTGATCACGTCTTGCTTGCCTCCCTCCTTTCCGAGCCGCATTTTTTTGGCGGTAATTTCCGCCTGGAGCACGACCGCGGCGAGCGGTTGGTTCAGTTCATGGGCGATGCTGCAAACCGCCTCTTGAATTGTCTCCAACCGCGCGGCATGCGCGAGTTCCCCACGGTGTCTCCGCCGCTCCTGTTCGGCCTGGTCGTCTTCAGGTGTGCTGCTTGCCACTTGTGGGTCGGAGGGCGCAAGACTCTCCGCCGCACGTGGCCATTTCTGGAACACCTGGGACAAGCCCGTATTCATGGCCATTCTCACCCTCCGCAGTCGCCCCGGATACAGAACCGACCATGACCGTAATTTTATCTTGCAAGGGGGGTATCGAAAAGGTCAAATTACGGGAAGAGCCGTCGCTAAACCACGCCTTGGCCGCGAAACCACGTGTCAGGCCGATCCGCACCACGCGGAGGGGCCTATGTGCATCTGCCGAGGGGTTGAGGGGATCGAGAGTTGAGAGTCGAGAACAAAAGCCCTGGCACTGCGCAACATTATGCAGGTGCTAGCATCGGCGGGAGATTCTTGTTCAATATTCGGATTGCGTTGATCAGTAGTTTGATTTGAACCCATAGACGAACCCGATGGGGGCGGCGGACCCAACTAGGCAG
>Ga0180432_10002291_pt1 | contig 28855 bp, 22 predicted proteins | sample SS_ome_10_FD_132414 | JGI IMG/M metagenome (GOLD analysis project Ga0180432, IMG submission 132414) | Hypersaline lake sediment archaeal communities from the Salton Sea, California, USA - SS_1_MS_2 metaG | ecosystem: Environmental > Aquatic > Non-marine Saline and Alkaline > Hypersaline >... | reverse complement strand
GGCACCCGTAGCGCCTGTTTTACCATCAACACCATCATTTCCGGTAGCACCAGTTGCACCGGTTTTACCATCAACACCATCATTACCAGTGGCACCGGTTGCACCGGTTTTACCATCAACACCGTCATTACCAGTGGCACCCGTAGCGCCTGTTTTACCATCTGCACCATCATTACCAGTTGCACCAGTTGCACCAGTTGCACCATCATTACCGGTAGCACCAGTTGCACCGGTTTTACCATCTGCACCATCATCACCGGTAGCACCCGTAGCACCTGTAGCACCCGTAGCGCCTGTTTTACCATCTGCACCATCATTACCGGTAGCACCAGTGGTACCAGTTGCACCATCATTACCGGTAGCACCAGTGGTACCAGTTGCACCATCCTTACCGGTAGCACCAGTGGTACCAGTTGCACCATCAACACCATCATTACCAGTGGCACCAGTGGCACCAGTTGCACCAGTGGTACCAGTTGGGCCGAGACTTCCAGAACCACCAGGACCTATTGGCCCGATTGGACCAGTGGCACCTGTTGCACCATCATTGCCAGTTGCACCTGTTGCACCAGTTGGGCCGAGACTTCCAGAACCACCAGGACCTATTGGCCCGATTGGACCAGTTGCACCAGTAGGGCCCACATCACCATCATTACCTGTAGGACCGGTAACACCTTGTAAACCTGGTTGACCATCATTACCAGTAGCACCAGTAGAACCAGTAACACCTTTTTGACCTGGTTGGCCATCATTGCCAGTGGCACCGGTAGGACCAGTAACACCTTGTAAACCTGGTTGACCATTATTGCCAGTGGCACCAGTAGGACCAGTAGCACCTTGTAAACCCGGTTGACCATCATTGCCAGTGGCACCGGTAGGACCGGTAACACCTTGTTGGCCTTGTGGTCCAATAGGTCCTGTTTCACCTGTTGGTCCTTTTGGACCTGTTCCATCTGGTCCGGTTGCCCCTTTTGGTCCAGTGTCACCCATTGGCCCAGTAAAACCAATTGGACCACTGTCGCCAACAGGACCCTTATCGCCAGTTGGCCCTGTAATACCAGTTGCGCCCATAAAACCCATTGGTCCAGTTGCACCAGTTGCACCAGTTGCGCCAGTAGATCCTTTAGGTCCGGTGGGTCCAATAACATTTCCAGCGTTTGCAGTTGCTCCATTGCTAAAAGATACAATAAGGTCACCACTAATAGGGTCAACAACAACAGATGTAACAGATACACCAGTTGCGCCAGTAGCGCCTCCCCCTCCAATAGCTGTAAAATCAACTAAAACTGAACCTTCTTCAATATTAATAGTGCCATTCGAACTCCAAAATCTCACTGTTTCATTATTTGTTATTTTAATTCTTTCTACCGGGGGCCCAGTAGGACCTGTTGCAGTTTCTAAAAACCAGCAATAATCTTGAAGATTATTTATTTGGTTTTCAATAAATGGGATTTCAACACAATCAATAATGTCAACACGTGTTTTTAATTTGCCAATTAATTGCGTATGGCAATTTACAACATTACAAACGTTACTTTCCATTTTCTTTATACTTTTGGCAAATTTATTTTTCTTTGCCAAAAGTCTTAATTATTTTTACTATCATGATGTTTAACAAAAAATAGCTTTTTGGTTATTTTTAGAACAATAATTTAGTCCTTCAATAACCTGATTTATTTCTTGTTTGCATCTTTTAATGTAGATTGTATTTGTATCTGAAAAATTTCTGACAACTGTTTGTAGTAAACCTTCAATTTGTTTGCATTCATCAACTTGCCACTCTCCTTCACAGTCGGAGTGAGAAAAAAAAGAGAATGTTCCGGGGTATTTTTCTTCGAAAGATTTCAGTTCATTTGCCTGTTTTCTATAGGATGTAAACTTATTACCGATTATGACTGTAAAATCATTATCTGATTCCGGTTTACAATCTTTCAAATATTCTTGTAAACCAAGAAACATAGCCACCATTTTTCTAAATTTTCGGAAAGAGCTGTATGACCCTTGCCAAATATCACAATTATCGTCGTTTGCATATATTACAAGTCCCATGTTTGATATTTTGTATTATAAACGTCGTTATAAAATAAATGTCAATTTTTTATACTATTAAAAATAACAAATATCACCACTGACAACCACGTGGGCACTCAATTGGACGTGTGTCAAAATCCTTAACCGTCTTAATAAAATAGTCAATGTCTTCACGACACATGTCCTTGTAGACACACCAAATCTTGTCTTGGCAAATATCTAGAGCGCGGAGCTTATTTTGAATACTTGTAGACAGGTCTAAACCCTTGTTATCAAGTTGTTTCAAAACTGACCGCGCACCGTAATTATTTCCAACAAGATCCTTCTTTTCAGGAGGTACTCCTTGTGGGCCCAACCGAGGTAAATCATCTAGTGAAATTACCTTAAAACTAGAGAATGTATGATGTGAAGAAGAACCGAGAACGTACCCGGACTTCTTGACAGGAGGTTGTTCCTTTTGTGTCTTATTAACACGGCGGCGTGCACTGGTAGACCGTAACATGTCATTGAACTTGGTATCGTCAGAATAACCAAGCACGTTAGAAGACTGTGTTACGTGTGGAGACGCTTGCTTCTTTTGAAACTTGCCAATGAAATCTTCACGAAACTCACGGAGGCGTCTCTCACGGTGAAAAGCGTTGTAATCGCTAATACTTGTGGTGTGCGTACTCGGTAAGTTTTCGCGACTTTCATGTAATACAACAGTGCATGGAGCACATGTCGTTTCTGGAAATTGAACCTTAGGTCCATCGCATAAGTTGCAACGAGATGTCATTTTGCTTAGTATTTTATTATTTCTTGGTGATGGCTTATCAATTTTTAAGTTCTATTCATTCCAACACATGGGACATATGGTGGAATATCCATTAAATCATTAGGGAATACAGGAAGGGAACCAGTTGGACCGAATATTGAACTAGTCCAGGCTGGATAACCACCAGCTGCAAAATTTCCAGTAACAATATTTGTTCCAGCAGAGTTTATTCCTGTGCAACCAATTATACTACCGCTATTATTTCCAGAAATTGTATTTCTGTTAATAACTCCTGTTGCCCCTACATCAAATAAAAGCCCAACCCCAGGTGCAATTTGGTTTCCACTGTATGTGGTGTCACTTGATACACCGCTTATAATAAAACCAGAACTACCAATTTTATTTCCGTTAAAAGTAGAACCGATAACATCTGTTATTCCTGAAATCACAATACCGTCGACAGTATTTCCAGATACCGATGAATTATCAACAATGTGAGGACCCGGTCCTGTGATACCAATATCGAGAAGCCCTCCAACTTTATTACCATTAATTGTTGTACAATTTAATCCGCCATTGAAACTAAACGTTTCCACTGCATTATTTCCTACAAAAGTACTGTTTTTACAATCTGCGCCACTAACCGTAATACTCGATGCGTAATTATTTGATATTAATAAGTTATTTGTATCACCGCTAATATTTAAATTATCTTCAAACATATTTCCATCAACAATGCATGGTCCTGTTGGGCTTGTTGTTAATGAACAATCAACTCTAAATCGATTGCTATTAATATTAAAAGTACTTGAAGAAGCGGAAAATAATGGAGACCCTGTTGCACCAGCATCTACATTTATGTAACATGAACGCATATCAAAATTTACTACACCAACTTTACTTTCTCCAGTTAGAATTGTATAAGTTAAATTTTCCATTTGTAAACTAGATGGTCCTGAAATAAAGAAACCATCTGGAACTTTTATTTCACTTCCAGTTATTTTTCCAGCAATAAAGTCTGCCCCAGCTCCACATCCTTTAATTAACACTGTAACATCTAATCCTGGGAAGAACAAAAGACCGGATGTTGTCAAAGTAACACCAGCTGATATAGTAAGACAAACATCGGACGCCGGTGAAATTGGCCCAGGTGGTTCAATTATAGATGCGGTTACACATATATCAAATTTTCCGTCTGCAATTGCAGCAACAATATTTGGATATGAAGCAGGTTCGTTACCAAATTTCCCATCTACAATTGCTTGAGAGCTAACATCTTTATCTTGTCTGGTAATTTCTCCAGAAACATCATCATAACACAATATTTGAGGACCAGTTGCGCTTCTTATAGGTTTAACATAAAATGCATCAGATTCACTGCCCGTTAACCCAACACCCGATGCATTGATAACAGTTGTTCTGGGAGCAATCACTAATGCTTGTTCGCCAATAGCAATAGAATTTGTATTACCACTTTGGACTTCTGCCATTTGCCCAATTGCAATACTTTCTTCAGCATTACATTGTGCCTGATCTCCAATGGCGATACTAGCTGTAGCTGCTCCTGTAGCATCTGTTCCTAATGCGATACTATTAGTTCCAATGGCCATGGCATTTGTACCAATTGCAACAGCATTACCGCCTGCAGAATTTGTGTTATCACCAAGACCAATTGAAGCTACACCTGATGATTGCGAAAGGTTACCAATTGCTATTGATTTTTCATTAGATGAATTGCTAGCATTTCCAATAGCAACAGTATTATCTCCGGTGGCTCCACTATCTGCTCCAATTGCAACAGATCTATCACCCTGTGATGTTAAAGCAGTATTATATCCAATCGCAACAGATCTAAATCCTTGGTTTACATTTCCAGCTGCTCTACCAATAGCAACTGATTCGACTCCCTGTCCTGAGAATGCAGCTTGTGTTCCTATAGCTACTGCATATTCTCCTTGTGAAACACTACCCGATACTAAACCAATAGCAACTGTACCCGTTCCTTGGTCAATATTACCAGCTGCTACACCAATAGCAACGGCATCTTCTTCCTGTCCTCTTATAGCACTTTCAGCTCCGATTGCAATTGCGCTATTACCCTGACCAGTTTGACCAGCAAATCTTCCAATCGCAACTGATCTAAACCCTTGGTCAATTAAACCAGCGTCTGGACCAATGGCAACGGCGTGGCTAGACTGATTAGTCTTACCAGCAGATGACCCAATCGCAACTGAATTGTTTGATTGACCAGTTTCACCAGAGTTACATCCAATTCGAACACTTTGCTTACCATCTTCATTTCCAGCTGTCCACTTTGAAGTTGATTCTTCCCAGTATAAGTAATCTGATTGACACGCACCCGTCGCTTCAATACCAGCTGGACCAGTAGGACCAGTTGCACCTGTTGTTCCTGCACCTGTACCAGATGTTTTAGCTGCATATGTAATTTCACCACTGGATGGGTCATAGCAAAGCCCTTGTGGTCCATCTACGTTTCTTATTGGTTTTACATAAAACGCATTACCAGTAGCGCCAGTTAGCCCAACTCCTGATGCATTTAATATAATCATATTATCTTTATCTGCTCTTGATTGAAATCCGACGCTTATTGAATTAACACCACTACTAAAACTTCCTGCTCCAAGAGAAACAGAGAAATTATTTAAAGCCTTACTTGATGCGCCAACCGATACAGATGCTGTTCCAGTAGCTGTTGTTTGTGCACCAAGAGCAAGAGAGGCGTCATCAGCAACTGATAATGCACCAAGTGCGACAGAACTATTTGTAGCAGATGCAGTTTGGCCAATTGAAACACTAAACTCGGCAGATGTTGCTCCACAACCAATGTGAACATCAGTGCCGCCGGGTGTCCATTCACTGCCGTTCCAATAAAGGTAATCAGAAGGGCAAGTACCAGCAATTAAAGGACCAGTTGCTCCTTGTAAACCTGTTGCACCAGTTGAACCAGTTTGACCTTGTAAACCTGTTGGACCAGTGGCACCAGTTTGGCCTTTATCTCCCGTTACACCACTTGAAGATTTTGACTGGTAAGTAATTTCTTTAGTGGCGGAATTATAACACAGTTGCTCGGGTCCAGTTGCAGATCTAATAGGGGCAACATATAAAGCATTGGTAATACCAACTTCTCCATTTAACCCTGTTCCAGAAGCATTTAATATTATTGTATTTTCCTCTTGACTTGTTCGACCAGCTTCAGGACCAATAGCAATTGAACCTGTTCCTTGATTTATTTCACCAGCAAATACTCCAATTGCAATACTTGCTAAATTTTGTGATTCACTTCCAGCTAAACTACCGATTGCAATTGTTTGATTTGATTGACCGGTATATCCAGCTCTACTTCCTATTGCAATAGCACTTGGACCTTGATTTAAATTACCCGCTTCAAAACCAATTGCTACACCTCCTTGTTGTTGGCCACTATTTGCTGCTCGGATACCTATCGCAACAGTTCCGGTTCCTTGGTTAATAAGACCCGCGTCGCATCCTATATGTATTTTTTCTTCTCCAGGAACCCATTCAGTACCATTCCAAAATAGATAATCCGAGTAGCAGGTACCAGATGTTAATCCGAGACCAGCAGGGCCTGTTGGACCTGTTGCACCTGTTTTGCCATCAACACCATCATTACCATCATTACCCGTGGCGCCAGTTGCACCTGTTTTACCATCAACACCATCATTGCCATCATTACCAGTGGCACCGGTTGCACCTGTTTTACCATCATTGCCATCATTGCCATCATTACCAGTGGCACCGGTTGCACCTGTTTTACCATCATTGCCATCATTGCCAGTGGCACCTGTTTTACCATCAACACCATCATTACCCGTGGCACCGGTTGCACCTGTTTTACCATCAACACCATCAACACCATCATTACCAGTGGCACCTGTTTTGCCATCAACACCATCATTACCAGTGGCACCAGTTGCACCTGTTTTGCCATCAACACCATCAACACCATCATTACCAGTTGCACCAGTTGCACCTGTTGGGCCGAGACTTCCAGAACCACCAGGACCTATTGGCCCTATTGGACCAGTGGCACCAGTGGGGCCCACATCACCATCATTACCAGTGGCACCGGTAGGACCAGTAACGCCTTGTTGACCTGGTTGACCATCATTACCAGTTGCACCAGTAGAGCCAGTAACACCTTGTAAACCCGGTTGACCATCATTCCCAGTTGCACCAGTTGCACCTGTTTTGCCATCAACACCATCATTACCAGTGGCACCGGTTGCTCCATCTTTTCCGTCAACACCATCATTGCCAGTGGCACCGGTTGCTCCATCTTTTCCGTCAACACCATCATTGCCAGTGGCACCGGTAGGACCAGTAACACCTTGTAAACCTGGTTGACCATCATTGCCAGTGGCACCGGTAGGACCAGTAACACCTTGTAAACCTGGTTGACCATCATTACCAGTTGCACCGGTTGGTCCTTTTGGACCTGTTCCATCTGGTCCAGTTGCCCCTTTTGGCCCAGTGTCGCCCATTGGCCCAGTGTCACCCATTGGACCACTGTCGCCAACAGGACCTTTATCACCAGTGGGGCCTGTGACACCAGTTGCACCCATAAAACCCATTGGTCCCGTGGCGCCAGTAGCACCAGTGGCACCAGTAGATCCTTTGGGTCCTGTGGGTCCAATAACATTTCCAGCGTTTGCAGTTGCTCCATCACTAAAAGATACTATAAGGTCACCACTAATAGGGTCCACAACAACAGATGTAACAGATACACCAGTTGCACCAGTGGCGCCTCCTCCACCAAGAGCAGTAAAGTCAACTAAAACTGAACCTTCTTCGATATTAATAGTGCCATTTGAACTCCAAAACCTTACTGTTTCATTATTTGTTATTTTAATTCTTTCCGTTGGGGGCCCGGTAGGACCTGTTGCCGTTTCTAAAAACCAGCAATAGTCTTCAAGATTATTTATTTGGTTTTCAATAAATGGAATTTCCACACAATCAATAATGTCAACACGTGTTTTTAATTTGCCAATTAATTGTGTATGGCAATTTACAACATTACAAACGTTACTTTCCATTTTCTTTATACTTTGGCAATTTTATTTTTTCTTTATAAAATTGACAAAATTATTTAAGAAATCTCATGTTAACAGGATAACAATGTTTTCAAATATATCTACGAAAAATATCCTGTACCGGGGATACTTGCCGGGAGAAGGTATTTCTGGTAAGTGGTACACTAATTCAGAAAAAAGTGCGTCTGAATATGGTATTGTCGCATCGTTTTCTGTTTTGCGTAATTTAACTATTTTGAATATTGCAGATAGAAGAACGGTAGGTCTTTTACGTATACTCTTTCAAAGATACATCAAAGAGACAAACGCAACCGATATTAGAGTGTTTGACGAAGTCATAAAAACACGTCCTGATGGAAAAACAGAGCGAAATACAAATTATGTTGGTGATACACATGTATTAAATTCTTTGTTATATTTTCGCGAAAAGGGCTGGTTATCACTATATTTTGATGGGTTTGGTTCTAGGGAACTTCCGACGGAATTACCTGGTGTAACTCATCACTGGGAAGTATGTTTATTTGACCCTCAGGATGTTGTTAAATATGTTGATGAAGAAAAAAATTATAACAAGGAACATATTGCTAGACTTCGAATGGAGAGGAAAGCTGCAATTGCAAAAAAAGATAGAAAAAAGTTTCAAAAACAAATTAAAGAAATTAAAGAAGTTAAAGAAGTTACTCCTAAAAAGCTTTCGTTTTTCTAGGAGTTAAATTTGCAGCCTTAAGAGCCTGTCGTATTTCTTTTTCTGGGACATGTTCTAGAAAAAATCGTCTATATAGTAAAAATCTATCTTCTGTAAAACAAAATTTTTCAATCATATCTTCTTTTTCTTTACCTTCCAGTGTTCCCATTCCTTTTGTTAAAAAGTTTACTAAATCTGTGTGGATTAAAGATTGTTTTCTAATGTATTCTTTGGCTTCTTTTTCTGTTTCAAATGATTTATTTTTTCTTGCAATCCAACTTTCTTCTCTACCAACACCATATGCATTTCCTTTGATGTCATATGTATCTATTTTAAATACTTGAAAAGTCATTTTACTATTAATGTTATATATGTTTAAGTAATTAGATAATTCTCGCTTGTCTTAATAAATCAGAACATTTTACAAATTGAATATCCATGTCTTTCCACAATTCATTCATTCTATTGCGTCTTTTGCACCGACTGTTAAATAACTTGAATTTTACAGAAGCTTCATATTCTTGATATGCTATTGTAACAATATATAATGGTTTTCCATAATCAAGGGGAACATTTGCGTATTTATAAGGAGTTCCCAATATTTTTTCGCCAGCTGTTCCAGAGGTTGTCCAGTTTCTTGTTTTGGCTTCATAAATACCATCTTCTGTTTCCCAATCAGGTTTATAACCATTAATTGTTTCAGGTCTCCATACTTTGCCTTTCAAAACAAGTAATAATTCTTTTAAAATAGTTTCTCCTAAATTTGTTGTCCACTGATTATTGCCATCTTGGCTTATAATGGAGTTTCCCCATTCTTTTTCTGTTTTATTATCAGATTTATTACTCTGCTTTAGCTTTGACCATTTGTTTTTTTTTATTACCCAATCTATTACATCTTGAGTTTTAAGAAGATTTAAATGTGTTTTTTTTTTCAACTCTAGTTCGTCTTCTGGTTCTTCATCAGAGCTTTCATCCGAACTTTCATCAGAACTTTCATCAGAACTTTCATCCGAACTTTCATCAGAACTTTCATCCGAACTTTCATCAGAACTTTCATCCGAACTTTCATCCGAACTTTCATCTAATTTTTTTTTTTTAATTTCTTTAATTGACTTATTTGAATAGTTGAAAACTAACACTTCATTTGGGCCTACCTTTTTCTTACCTTTATTTTTATTGTTAATATGACGACCAACCGTAACTTTAACAATAGTAAAATCTTTGTAAAGCTCGTTAATAAATTGTGTATTTGAGTTTGAAAGTAAAAACATAACACCTTTTTTGTCTAGTTTTTTAAGCAAGGACGCTAATTTCTTTTGTTCTTCTTCATTGAAACCACCTTTTTGGTATTTTGTAAATGATGTTTTACTTTCTTTATGGTAAGGAGGGTCTAAATAAATAAAATCTCCCTTTTTTGCTTTTTCCAAAATATCTGAATAATTAGAACAAAGTAATGTAACATTTTTATTTTTTAAAGCTTTGTTGACCTTTAAATAGTTTGATTTATCTGTTATATTTGGATTTTTATATTTACCAAATGGGACATTAAATATTCCCTTTTGATTTTCTCTATAAACCCCACCATATCCCATTTTGTTTAAATAAATCATTAATGCTGACAAATAAGCTGCATCTTTATTTGTCTTTTTTAGTTCGTTAAAAGTTGTTCTATGCTTATAATACTTTTTTTCAATATTATCTTTTTCTAAGACTTTTAGATGTTTATACACCCCATTGAAATCATCGCGAATTGCGATATACGTATCAATTAATGTTTTATTTAAATCAGCAAGTATCGCTTTTTTAGGAACAAAATTAAAGAAAACGGACCCACCCCCCAGAAATGGTTCAAAATATGTATCATATTCATCTGGAAAATATTCTTCCAATTTTTTCATTAGTCGTGTTTTACCACCGACCCATTTTAAGAACGGTCTTGGTTTTTCCATGGTCATATAATGTATATAATTATATTGAAGTGTTTTTATATATCATTTTTTCTCTTTAACTATTAGTTGTCTTTTTAAACAGACAAATGAAAAACATTGTCAGGTGTATCGGGTTTTTTGTTTAATATTTTCAACAAACGTTGGCAACATTGTATCTGTAATGTCTGTAATTGAATAATATACATCTTTATCTTGGTCGTTTATTTCTATTATTGTGTTGACCTTGAGTATTCGTAATACGTGAGGATCTCCATCAATTATTTTAATAATCTTAAATCTTTTTTCTATTTCAACTGATAAATGTTTTTTATCAAAAATTTTAAAATAAAATGTTAATGGGTTTTCTTCGATAAAGTCTGAAAGATGAATATGCTTTTCTTCATCCCTAAATTCATTAAAAAGCTTTAAAGTAACCGGATAAATAGATGTTTGTGTGCATAACATTACTGCTTCTTTTTTCAAATATGTGTGACTGAGCTCTTTTAAAAACTGTTTATAATTTTTAATTTTAATATCGTTGATATAACATAATTCCCTGGGAAAATCTACTCTTATTTGTCTTTTCAAACATTTCATAGTTTTATATGCTTGTTTTAATTCATTCATAAATGTTTTAACACTTTCTAAGTAACGGGTATTTTCATCATCGTCTATTTTAATTTCCTTGATTTTTACACTTATAATGGAATATTCATCACTGTTAACAAGACACTCATAGTCTATAATTGCCCAGTCCATTTTTGATAGAAAGTGTTATATTCTTTATACAATATTTTGCTATTTACTATTTTTTTTTATTTTTTTTTTTTTTAAAAGTAATATAACATATAAAATACACATAACATAACATATAAAATACACATAACATACACATAACATACACATAACATACACATACACAAAAAACAAAAGGTCACATGACCTAGAAACCACATGATTTGAACTTGACAGGCACAGCCCTCGCCTTCTTTTCACCCGGTGAGCGAGCCACTTCCGCCGCCGCTGCTCCTGCCACCGCTTATATTTCCACCACGGCTTTCGCTGCTTCTGTTTCCATCACGGCTTTCGCTGCTTCTGTTTCCACCACGGCTTTCGCTGCTGCTGCCCCAACTGTTGCCCCAACTGCTGCCTTTTTGAGCTTGTCGGGAGTGACGGCTGCCTCAACAATCTTAACCTCCTCCGGGTCTTTCTTTTCAAGCGGTTCTGGATTAAGAGCCAAGACGGCCTCGAAAACTTCCTTAGCAGTTGGCCGTTCCTTAGAGTCTTTATGCAACATCCTTGTGACGAGCTCAAGCCATCCAGGTTCAAAGCGACTGGAAAGGTTGTATGTGTCCAGAAGCTCCGTAAAGTCATTCCTCTCGACACATCTGTTCCAGCACTCCTCCCATTTCTTACCATAGAGAAAGGCGGGGAAAGAGGTCATCAACCAGAAGAACGTCATACCGAGGCACCAGACATCTGCAGAATAAGGGTCGTAGTGCTTCACCAAACGAGTGCAGCGGTTTTCCCTTCGCAACCTTGCAACGCGGGGGGTATAAAACCCAGGTGTGCCTTTCCTATTCATGTGGAACAAGGCACCAACACCTTTGGGCAAAATGGCAGAATGGTCAAAGTCTGTATACTTGACTCGCGTGTCCGCGGTAACCTTGCTTGGTTGATCGTGATCCAGTTGGTCGGGGTTGTGGAGAAGAATGTTCGCCGGTTTGATATCCCGAACCACGATGTTCTTCTCGTGAATTTTCACAAGACCACCAGAAAGTTGAACCATAAAGCTGGAGACAACTTTCCGGTCAACTGGTTCTCCGCGGTTCGTGTAGCCCTCAAGGAATTTGAACATGTCACCACCGTTGGCGTACTCCATGTGGAGGACAGATACGCAAATGTCCGTGTCGCTCCAATCGTCGTATCCAACTCGTCGTTGAGTCGTCCCAAAAAGCCTCACGATAGAGGGTTCGTCTGGCAGTAGCTTGCAGATATCGCTAAATACAGCTGCCTCCTTTGGATGTCCAACCTTCGTAACGAAGAACCTCCCATTGTTTGCGCGGCACAGGAGAACTTTTTCTTCCTTACCGGTGACAGCGTTTTCGCGTGTCACTTCCAAGACTTTTTCCACAACACGACCCTTTAACAGCTTCAACAAATCCTCCACTGGTGATGACTTTTCCTCAACCCCCGTGTTGATAACGTTAGCCATTTTGCGCCGATTTTCTTGTTAGGGTTTCTCCATATGTTTTGTTTCTATTTTTACTATTAATATAACACCGAGTACGTTACCCACTAATATCAAGTAAATGAGAAAATCTATCGAAACCATTTTTATAGATACGTTTTTCTGTTTCCTCATTATACTCGATACTGTCTCCAATTTTGATACAATAGCTTTTTTCAGGGTAATATTTTCCATCTAAGGCCACTATTTCTCCGCAAAATTCCACGCCTATTTCGGCATACCGAAGATGGAATCGTAATTTTGGAAAAGCTTTTGCCATTGCGTTTGCAGCATTTGCGTTGTATGGTCCCCATGCAGTTAAAAATATATACTGTAATGAAGTATCTGTTTCTTTTAATTCTTCAAATTCATAACATCCCCACTTTGTTCCCCAAAGATATCCGTTTTTGCTGAACGCAAATGGATTATGGATCATTGTTTCTTTATTTAAAAATGATTCGAACTTGTTGAGTTCAAGAAGGACCTCAGAATCTTTTTCATCCGATTTTGCGAATTCCTTAAATCTTTTTAATTCTTCGGTTGGACCGGTAATTGTTAGTTCGTTACCACAGTGGTTTGGCATTTTTAATACTATATTTTATTAGGTTTAAATAGATAATCATTTTTTTTAATTAAACTTAATTAGATAAACAGGTTTTTTATGAGGGTCTAAATTCATTTTTAATGGTTTTTGTGACGTTTCTCCATACCATTCATGTGGTTTATCATCTAAAGCACATGTAACATTTTCCCAATGCATTTTTTTCATAACTTTATATTTTAACCCTGTTTCAACCATCTTTCTATTTCCTTTAATTTTTGCAGTTAATGCTACGATACATTCTCCGGTACGCTTAGCCTGTTCTTTTAAACCCAAAAAGTTTTTTCCTTTTGTGTATAAAAGGGATACAATTGCATATTTTTTATCAACGGTTCTCGCTTGTTTTTGAAGAGTTTCCATAGAATAAGCATTTAGAACGTTGTTGCAGTCATAAAGTACTTCTACTTCTGTTGGATCTTTAAATTCGTTCCAGACTGTTACGTTAATAATGTATTCTTGGTGAGGATATGTGAATAATCTTTCCGTAAATGTCTCATTTGTTAAATTTTCTTGATTGAGTTTTTCTTCCATGGTTATATTTATTTAATATACTCTTATGTGGTTTATATCTATCAATTTTTTATAACTTTATTAATTAGTAAATAAACCATTTAAGAATGGGTTATCATATTCTGATAGGTGTTTTAAGTAAATACAAACTTTATTGAAGGTTTGTAAGTAAATAAATAAAAATAATGTTTCACATGCGATAAATCCATGTAAAATAAAAATAAAATACACTTAAAGTATTTGCTATTAAACCATTATAAAAGTCTTATAGTTTTTATAAAAGTTTAAAAATATAAAATGGTAAAAGAAACAGAATATTATGACACATTGGGGGTAAATCCAAACGCAAATAACACGGATATTAAAAAAGCTTATAGAAAAAAGGCCATGAAATTTCACCCGGATAAACCAGGTGGAGACGAAGAAAAGTTTAAAGAATTATCTGAGGCATATGAAGTTCTTTCCGACAATGAAAAGCGACAGATGTATGACAAATATGGAAAGGAAGGTTTAGAGTCAAATGGTGGTGGAAATGCACGTGATATTTTTGAGCATATGTTTGGAAGAGGTGGTTTTGGGATGTTTCAAGACAGAAAAAGTGATACTCCTGATGTTGTACATCCTATTACTTTATCTCTTGAAGATATTTATTTTGGTAAATCGATGAATATAGTATATGAGAGAAGTGATATTTGTTCTAAATGTGATGGAACAGGAAGTAAAAGTGGAAGGTCATACAAATGTTCTACATGTAATGGAAATGGTATCAAGGTAACATTACGACAACTTGGACCTGGAATGATACAGCAGATGCAAACTATGTGTAATACATGTAATGGAAAAGGTGAAACAGTTAATTCGCATGATAGATGTCAAAATTGTTTTGGAGAAAAGTTAGAAATAAATAAAAATGCTTATGTTTTTGATGTACCAAAAGGACTTGCGAGTAATGTTCAACTAAATATTAGAGGTGAAGGTAATCAGGATCCAGAAACAAAACAAAGGTCAAACTTGACATTGGATGTAACTGTAACAAATGACACAAAATATGTTCGTGATGATAATAATTTAGTAATGGAGATGGAAATTGAATTATGGGAAGCACTATGTGGTTTTAACCGGTCTTTTAAACATCTTAATAAAGAAGAAGTTTGGTTTAAAGTAAACCATACGGAACAAATTAAAAATGGCGATTTAAAAATAGTAAAGGGATTTGGCATGCCAGTATTTCGGTCAAATAATTATGGGGACTTAATAATTAAGTTTAAAGTATCTTATCCTACATCTGAATATGTATCTAATAATCAGAAAAGTATTAAAAAATGTTTAAAAACAAAAGGAGATACATCAGTTACTATTTCTAATCTTATGAATCAATTGAAGTTGGAAACATTTGATGTAAATTCTAAACAAAATAATAAGCAGCAGCATAGACATCAACAAGAAAGTTGTAGAACTCAATAGGCTAAATTTTGATATAGTGTATTTTGTTTTTATCTAAAATAAATTATATAATATACTATTATCAAAAATGGGTAATTTTTTGAGTGATTTATTTTTTGACGCCGAGCAAATATTTGGTATTGAACCAAATGGGCCTAAAAATAGGTCATTATATAAACCTGGGCTTGATCCCACATCACTTCAACAAATAAAAAATAGTTCTATCGTGTTGTGGGTAAATGATATTAATGAGGATACATTTGGTATGTTAAGAGGAAATTACTACTTAAAAGAGAATATAATTCAAACAAAAATATTAAATATACTTAAGGGTGATAATTACAAAAGAAATGCACAGTTATTTGTGAAAAAATTTTATACTAAAATAGTAATAAAAGACAATAGTGCTTACTGTAATAAATTAACAAAAATTAATAATAATATTATTAAAGGGTGTGGTATGACAGGAGAATTGGGTACTCCTGGTAAAATGGGAATACCTTATTCTTTTGTGTGTAAAATTAAAAATAAACGTGAAACTATACCATTTGTAATAAAAGATACACCTTTTAAAAAAACTATAATTGGAATAGCATCTATTCAGTCTCCAAAACATGTTATACATGATAATAGTTGCAGCATCTCCATTAAACCAAACAAACCTAACAAAACTTTTTCAGGAACAGGAATTAATAACAATTTTAAACATAATACATCTGGAGGTGTAGCATTAGGATTAAATACACCAATTCCAGTAATGGCAGTTCTGAACCCTCAAAGAGCTGATGCTCAAAAAAAATATGAAATAGTTCCATATCCCGATGGGTCAAATATGGAGATTTTAAAAAAACAATTTTGCGAATGTGATTTAGTAACAGATGCAGAAGAGTTTATATTTTTAGATGCATTTGGCCAACAAACACTTGTTGGTAATATTATTAATCAAATATTATGGGTAGATGAAACATACGGTCGATGTGGTAACTCAACCTATTTTTTTGATTCGTTTTATTGTACTCAAAATAATGAACTTGACGGCTGGAACTTAATGTCAGATTGTGATGAAGGTGAATTAACAAGTCTTTTATTGTTTAAATATGATAAATCATATATAAAAAAACGGAAAAAACAAAAAAAACAAAGTGGTGGTACAGCGCTTGGTTTAAACACTATTCAACCAGTTAATGCTGTTATTAATCCTATACCAGAAAGACCACTTGAACAAGACGATGATGAATTATCAAATTTAAATGATATTGATATTATGATAATATTGGCTCAAATATTTTTTTCTTTAAATATACTTCAAAAAAATTTTGAGTTTATACATGGTGATTTAAAGGGCAAAAATATATTTATACGTACTACTACACCAGAAGAAAAGAAAGATGGAATAGAATATAAAAATATAAAGTTCGGAAACGAAACGGTTAATTTTCGGATATTTAATATGAAGTATACTGTTTGTTTAGCAGATTTTGATAAATCGGTTATTACTTATAAAAAAATCCGATTTTTCAATTTTCCAGTTAAAAGAATATTTTTTGGGAAAAAATCAATAGAAAGTAGTATTAAAAAAACAGTTAGAACAAGGGGAAGATACTTAATTGATAAATATAACGGCAAGTATTATTACAAGCTCCCAAATTATAAAATTTATAATGCAGAACAAATATTCGCACTTTTACGATTTACAGGTGTCAAATATTTTGATTCTCTTGATTTATATGTATTATTATCATCATTGATGTTACATAATAAGTTTTATAGAATGACACAGAAAAAGAAAGATTACCGTTTGTTGAGAGGACTTATTAAAAAAGCATTTTTTATAGATACAGATGATTATAATAAGTATATGTTATATTTCAGGAAAATTCCAAGAAGTGTCAAAAATATTAAGGTTGAAAGCTTGGGGAAGACAATAGCTCCCTATAAAGATACAAAATTATCATGTAAGGTAATGGACGATATAATTCAATATTATTATAAAAATATTAAAAAATTTAATGGAAATATTGAAACTTTTTAAATATATTATTTATTTCTCTTTTTCATCATTTTTTAATGGTTCACCTAACCAACTTGGTATAAATTTCTCAATCAACCAATACACAAACAATGCAACGAAAGATCCAATTATCCCACCAAAAACAATTTGTAAAATGGTATGACAATTTTCAACTAGGTATGACCTTGAAATTATTACAAGCACTGCCAATAAACTAAGTAAAATAGTTGCAGGCCATAACATATAGCTATTATAATTTTTTGTATGTCTTAAATATCTCCAGATATATAAAATCCAAAAGGTTGCTGAAAAAGTTGCTGTTTGAGAATGCCCAGATGGCATTCCTTGTTTGTCAGGGTTTGGTATTGCAGTTGGCAAACATTTGACAGATACACCACAACCCTTTTTGGAAATTTCGGGTCTTTTGAGAATTTTAGCATCTGGAAAGAAAAAATGTAATAATTCTTTAAAAATAATATTTAATATAGCGTTAAATATTACTCCTCCTGAAAAAATAAGACCGAGTATTTTTCCAGTGATAAGCGACACAAGAATTCCGGAGATCACTATTGTATTTCCGGAAGAGATTGCTGTATTTCTTAATATGTTTTCAAGATTTGTTTTAAATTCATCTTCAAAACTTTCTTCCATTTTTATAAGAATTTTCTAAGTATAATACTCTTATAAAAATAAAGAATGTAAACTATGGTTCCTCAGCATCGTTAAACGCTTCATAGGAAATGCAATGTTCTCTGAGAAATTACGGATAAACCGCGTTTGAAAGTGACGCTCCCCTACTTACTAAGTAGGACGTGTTTCATTAAATTTCAAAGAATACAATTGCGGGTTTGAACCAAAATGAGTTGTATCTTGTCACTACTTGCAACCGCGGTTACTAACGCCCGTTATTGAAAACTGTCACCACATCATCAATGGTGGCCCTCCTAGTTGGGTCGATGTCCAACATTTTCACGATGAGCTCAAGGAGATCTTCCTCAAAGTAACCCGTGAACCCCAGATCTTCCAAAGCCTGTAAAACATTTCCTGCTTGGATTTGCTCAAGATGCTTGGACTCTCGGCCACTCTCGGTGGTGAGAAAGATGACGTTCCCCGTGATGACCATAATGAGAATGAGGCCCAGTGACCAAATGTCGGATGCCATTAGCTTCTGGTCAACGACGATGAGCTGTTGGTATTTTCCATCCTTATCTTTTTGTATCTTGACCTCGGGTGCCGTAAAGCACAAGGTTCCAGAGCGGAATACCTTTTTTCCGAGAAAATGTTCCATAATGATGAGGGTGTCAAAGTCACAAAGCTTCAGAACGCCGTTCACCAGAAGCACATTTTGTGGCTTCAAGTCTCGGTGAATGCACCGCTCAATGTGAAGGCGGGCAACTCCATCTGCGAGATCTTTGCAGTGCCTCAACTTTTCAGAGAGTGACATTGTGCCACTCTGGATGAGTTTCATCAAATCTCCGTCAGGAGCGTACTCCATGAGAACGTACCCAATGCCACCCTCCAGAAAGTTGGTTGCAATGACACTTCGGAAGTTGCCACCGTTTTTGTCACGGGATGCAATGAGCATTTGCTTCGTCAGAACACCGTAAGTTTTGATGATATGGGGACCCAGGTCCATACAAGAGAGTCTCTCACATATCACACTCTCCTTTTCCTCGTGCGAATCAGCAGACATGTCATTTGCAGGCTTCAGGGTAAACAGAAGAGTCTTTTTATTGGTCATCACGAAGCTGCAGATGAATAGCGTACCATTGTTCCGCGTTTTGGCTCCATTGATTGCTCCTTCAATCGTAAACCCATCCTTTGTCATTGCAGCCAGCAAATCTGCGTGAACAGGCTTCTTCTTTGGTTCTTTTCGCTCCTCTTGTGGCAAAATGATTTTCACTGAGCCCTTCGAGCGCGACCGTCGCTTCCGAAAAAGCCAGTATGTCCCAGCAACTGAGACAACAACAGCAATGCTGCAACCAATGATGGTTTTACGGTATTTGGACATCGTGCCGTTTCCTATAATCCCAACCTTTGAATCCTTTGTTTACATTTTTTTACTATAAGGATAGTATTTCCTAAATTAGATTTTCTTTACACCCACAGCCACAAAAGTTCTGGTTTTCTTTAAGACGTTTGTTGATAAGTGCATAAATATTTTCACAAAAATATTTACATATAATTTCCTTGAATGAACGTCTTAATTTTAGTATATCGGTATTGTATTTTTCTAGAAAGGTAACAACATCTGTGTCCAAAACAGGTATTATATTCCCGTTTGTATGTGTAACATATATACACCGTTTTTTCATTCTTATGGTCTTATTGTTTACTTTTTGAACCTTAAAACCAACTTTAAACCGGTGGTCTAATTTAAATCCTCTTTTACTTTTTAAGTTGTTGAGATATCTTAAAAAGTCATTATCTTGTAGGAATAATGGTATTTTTATTTTATAATCCGTAAGCGGTATTGGATATTCGTCCATTGTTTCTTAAACTATTTATATTGATTGGAATATATCATTTTTTAATCATATAATTATATCATTTTTTAATCATATAATTATATAATGGGCGGCGTATACTCAGGTATTTATTACTATTTCTATCCAAAATCAGATCTAGAAATATTCATAGATAATTTCGAAAAGGAAATAAATGAGAACAAGGAAAAGCCTTTGAATGATAAAAAAAAGAGTTTCCGAAAATGTTGAAAATTTAAAAGTGGGGAACGATAATAGTTTATTTGTTTTTATTATAATATTTAATCATATCTTTAATTCCTTTAATATAATGTTTTATCATACCATTGAATGAATCACAGTAATATTTATACATTTTATCTTCTTTATATTTATCAAGTTGGGATATTAAATTGGCGTTTTTTACTTCATCATTAAACGCATCAATGTAATGTGATGGTTCTTTTAATGTTTTATTTGTGGAATCAGTGTATAATTGATTATTATATTTTGACGATAACTGATGTAATGAAAATCTCATTTTTTCATTTGTTTTATAAATTTCAGAAGCCATTTTTGTTATATAGATATTAAAATTATTTTTAAGTAATTTTATAGTTTAGAATTTAATGTTAAACTATAATTCTTTCCACAGACATTGCATCTCGATAAAAGGACATTTAACATTGAAATATTTTTTGCTATCTTTCCATAAATTGGTGTTTTTACAGATATTTCCCTGATATTATTTTGAGAATCTCGACCAACCGATATTATTTGTGCTTGTTCCATAACAGTATCCCAGTTAATATTAGATGGATTTTTTGCCATGGGTAAAGCAATATTTACTAATGGTAAATGTCCTTTGTTTAAACAATTTACAATGGAATTATGTTTCATTATTTATTATAATGATAAAATAAATTGGGAAAGTATTTGTAGAAAATCGTTAACAGTTAGGAAATTTTTGCTAATATTATGTTATTTAAATTTTTTTGATATAGCTAGAAATGAAATTATTAATACTATTTTTTTTGATAGTGACGCTCCCCTGCTCACAATGCAGGACGTGTTTCATGGAATTTTCAAATAAATTTTGAAGTGACGCTCCCCTGATCACAATGCAGGACGTGTTTAAAGTTATTTGAAAATACCAAAATGCTCACATGCAATTCTGATTCGGACTCACTTGTCGACGCAAAACTTTTTCTCCTACGTGGAGTTTCGTGGGGGGATTTCACCTATTATTTGGGCAATTTCCTCTCTCGAAGATTTGAGACGTTGGTAGATCCCCAACACAGAGCCATGTTTACAGAACGACAGTCTTTGCAAAAGGGGTTAGCCTTCGTTTTGCCATTTTCAATCTTCAGAGCTGTTTCGCAGTCAGAAGACTGACATTTTACTCGAAAGAACGTCTTCCTTTTTGACTCAGACTTACTCTCAACGGTGTCCAACTTTTTGAACCACTTCTGGGCAAATCTGGGAAAATGGGGAAGAATGGCACCACGAAGCTCCCTGAGCATCGTTTCATCGTCTTTTATGGAATTCATGAAGTTTTCCATGCTCGAAGTGCAATTTTTGCTGTTGCCGGTTCCATAATAGGAAGACCCACCAGAGCTGGACGAGCAGTCCTTGGTGAAAACTTTCTGAGATGTGGCAACAATCGCCCCTTTGTAGAAAGCTTCTTGCTCAGGAAGACTCAGAGAGTAGCAAAAGATGTCGTAAATCGACTTCCCCTCCACTTTTGTGTGAAAGACGCCTTTTTTCATCCACGGTAGTGTGCATGATATGGCTTGTGCTTTGTCAAGCTTCTTCTGTGTGTGTTCCATAGTACGGTATACACTTTCCCACTTTTCTGTCGCCCTTGCAAGTTCCGGATTGTCAGCGCCACAGTCGCGGCCATACCCACAACTACCTTTGAACCGATATTTTCGACAGAGAATTGGTCTTGGGTTCCCATTGCAGAGAAGTTTTTTCCAGCAAACATTAAACTCCTTCTCCGATTTTGTTCCGAATGGCTCATAATACCCACCACATGAGTAACCACGGCTTCTCGCGACCAAGAGTTTCACATTCTTTTCTTCCTTCTCCAAGACATCCTTGTGTCTTTTGAGTTTTTCAGACAAAGAATCTGCAACTGGATTGACCAAGTACATCGCCACGATACCCGAAAGTGATTCGGGAAGACCAGAAGCGAACTTGATCCGCATAAAAGCGGTAAAGAACACCGTGGAAGTGTTGGATAAGTCCATCGACATAATTCCAATCTTTTATAAATTAATTTCTTGAGAATAGATGTTTACATTTTTTAGGGAAATATTTTAATAAAATCTCAAAAATAAGCATAAAAGGCTAAAAATACAAGAAAAAATAATTTTGTTACTGATATCATAGTATATAAATTATGACTAATCCTTTGTTAACCGCTTTTCAGTTAAATACACGACTTGTCCCACAGGCATTAGTAAACTTATCTGTGCCAAAACAAAACATGGTTTTATGTATGAATTGTTCTTTGCGTGATGAATTAATTAAACTTTTTTGGAATTTACAGGTTTCTGCTAATCGAGCTACTCAGGGCGGGGGTATGTTATTGAATGTGAATGATTCATCTGGAAAGAATTTTGGATTAATGGTTCGTCAGCAACTATCTCTTTATCACTTCCTTCTTTCTAGTCGTTCAACTGGTTTAGCTCGCTTGATACATCAAGCAAAAATATACCAAAATCAAATTAATCGTGCAAGAAGGCGATGTATTAACGAACCTTAGAAAAATTAGTATCACAATTTTTTTAAGGGAAACTTTCCATTAAAAAAATATGTTGTTGAATTAAGTGCATTTAAGAAACAGATGTGTCTTTGTTTGAAAGTAAAATACCATTTTTCCAGAAAAATAAAATGTATTTAAAGGTTTTCTCATTTCATAACATGTAAATTGTGGTTGTACGAATTTACTAAAAATAATTATTGAAACACATTTTGTTTATAAATAGTGTAAAGCATTGCTTTACATGTGTAACATTTTAAATAGTAATAAAATAATAATAAAATTATATATTTTACGAAATTGTCCATATTGTCAATGATGGAGCAACCGCAGGTGTCGAGACAGTAGCTCCTATTTGTGTAACATTTAATGTACCACCCATTAAAAACCCAACTTCAATTCTTGTATCCGATGATAAAGATAAATCAACTATTGTTTGGATAACACCTGTTCCATTTTCATTTGAAGTTCTAGTTGTTGGTTTTATTGTTGCACCTAATGTAAAATAAGAGCCATTATCTGCATTTCTAATAGCAAAATCTAAATTACCCGATGAATTTGCAAATAATACATACCCTATATTTACCGCCACTGAATAAACTCTCCCACCTGTTAATAGTATACGACCAATACAATCAATATTAAGAGTTGTTGTATAAGTTCCTGATAATAATGTTATATCAGTTCCAAAATTTGCTAAAGAATTATCAAACTTAATATGATCAAGAACAGCTAAATTAGTTGTTTGATTTGCAGTTAATGAAAATGAAGAATAACTAGTAAATGATAAATTTGAAGGACCAGTAGGACCAGTTGGTCCAGTTGAACCAGTTGAACCAGTTGAACCAGTTGAACCAGTTGAACCAGTTGCTCCGGTTTGACCAGTAGCACCATCTTTTCCGTCAACACCATCATTGCCAGTTGCACCAGTTTGACCAGTGGCACCAGTTTGACCAGTAGCACCATCTTTTCCGTCAACACCATCATTGCCAGTTGCACCAGTTTGACCAGTGGCACCAGTTTGACCAGTGGCACCAGTAGCACCAGTTTGACCAGTAGCACCATCTTTTCCGTCAACACCATCATTGCCAGTGGCACCAGTTTGACCAGTGGCACCAGTTTGACCAGTAGCACCAGTTTGACCAGTAGCACCATCTTTTCCGTCAACACCATCATTGCCAGTGGCACCAGTTTGACCAGTGGCACCATCTTTTCCGTCAACACCGTCATTACCAGTGGCACCAGTAGCGCCTGTTTTACCATCTACACCATCATTACCAGTGGCACCAGTAGCACCTGTTTTACCATCTACACCATCATTACCAGTGGCACCAGTAGCGCCTGTTTTACCATCTACACCATCATTACCAGTGGCACCAGTTTGACCAGTGGCTCCTGTATTACCTGTATGCCCAGTAGCACCTGTAGAACCAGTTTGCCCTGTGGCACCTGTATTACCTGTGATACCGGTGGGACCAAAACCTGTGGCACCAGTTTGACCTGTGGCTCCAGTTTGACCTGTGGCTCCAGTTTGACCTGTGGCTCCAGTTTGACCTGTGGCACCAGTTTGACCTGTGGCTCCAGTTTGACCTGTGGATCCTGTATGCCCAGTAGCACCTGTATGTCCAGTAGCACCTGTATGTCCAGTAGCACCTGTTTGCCCTGTGGCACCTGTATTCCCAGTAGCACCTGTGTTCCCAGTGGCTCCAGTTCGACCAGTGGCACCAGTTTGACCGGTAGCACCAGTTTGACCGGTAGCACCAGTTTGACCGGTAGCACCAGTTTGACCAGTGGCACCAGTTTGACCGGTAGCACCAGTTTGCCCAGTGGCACCAGTTTGCCCAGTGGCACCAGTTTGACCAGTGGCACCAGTTTGACCAGTTTGACCGGTTGCACCTGTAGAACCAGTTTGACCGGTTGCACCTGTAGAACCAGTTTGACCGGTTGCACCTGTAGAACCAGTAGCACCTGTAAAACCAGTGGGTCCTTTCGGGCCTGTTCCATCTGGACCAGTTTGTCCTTTTGGTCCAGTGTCACCCATTGGTCCAGTAAAACCTTCCGGACCAGTGTTCCCAACAGGACCTGTATTACCGGTTGGTCCAGTAATACCAGTTGCACCCATAAAACCCATTGGGCCTGTTTCACCCTGTGGACCAGTAGGTCCTCTTTCACCAGTATGGCCAATAATACTCATACCGGCTGCACCAGTTGAACCAGTTGCACCATCTTTGCCAGTGGGTCCTCTTTCACCAGTAGGGCCAATAATACTCATACCAGTTGCACCAGTGGCTCCAGTTGCACCAGTTGCACCAGTATTGAATAAACTAACTGGTGTATACGTAAATTGAATTGAATTATTTATAGAACTTCCGCTAATGACAATCATGAATATTTCAGTATATTTTATATATTAAAATTAAATTATATTTTGTTTAATTATAATATTTAATGTTTCAAGTACATATGTTATTTATAATATGATAATTTATCATATATATTTAACAATTTTCCTAAAAAAAGTAAGTTTTAGTCTTTTATGAGTAAGACGGGAAAATTATGGGAAAATGGCTAAAAATCTTCAGGTGTCCAACTATCGTAGTAAGGAAATAACTCAAAATAATTCCCTAAACGGGATTATAAATAAAATATAAGTAAAAAATAAAGTAGATAATAAAAGGGTCATGAGGGTCATTGAAACCCCAAACTAAAAATTCTCAGAAATTATTATTAAAAAAATAAAATTTAAAAATAAAAATGTAGAAAAATAAAAGTTGGGGTATCAACGACCCTCATGACCCTGTTTTATAAAATATTATAATAATATATATTAAATGTTATATTTATCCTTTTTTACGATTATATTGGTGTAATATCTTTTGCCATTTGACTTTTTAAGACCAACTTTATTAAACTTTATAAGTTTCCCAAAATTCCTATTTGTTATATTTGTTGTGGGATTATCATCTTTAAACTGCGAATATAATTCACCAGTTGCTATTTTATCATTACTATTTTTAGTAATAGTATAATATTTATTTAACCATTCTTTAATCGGGTCATTATCATTTATATATTCCTTGCTTGCTTCTTCTACATACTTACTCATTGGAATACTCATCGAATTATCGTCTTTAATATACTTGTTATAGTATTCAATTAGTATTAACATCATTTCATCTCTCCACTCTTCTGATTTAATATATTCTTCTTTTATTTTAGGGTCACCTTTTCTTTCATATTCTGTGGTAGGATTAGAAACAAAACGATAAGGAAATGTTATTATTCTTGCTCTATCAGAAATAGCATCTCCAATATTTGAAAGTTCTGGTAAATCATTAGCCTGAATAAAGACACTAAATTGTGGTCTATATTCAAATGGGGAACAATAAAGTTTTCTTACTTGTATCTTATCACCACCACTAATTAGTTTTAATTTATTCACTTGAAACTTTTGGCTATCCTCTGGTTCAGAAGACCATAAAATTCTAACACCATTCTTGTCAGCTATCTCGGGTGTTGCTGATGTGCTTGATTTGGGAATAGTTGTAAAGAAAGAACAATCAATTGTCTTGATGTATTCACCGAAAACATTTTCGATAAAATTAAATAAAGTTCCTTTTCCATTTCTACCCCTTCCAGTAAGAAAATAAAGTTGCTCGTATCTTCTATGACCTATTAAGGTAGAAGCAAATACTTTTAATAAATAGTCTCTGGTTTCTGTATCACTAAAACACGAATTAAGAAAATTAAATATTTGTTCTCTTACTTCTTTATTACTATTTTTGGGAAATGGGTAACCTGTATTTCTGAAAACATATTCTTCTGGTAAAGCTTGTCTGAAAGTATTTGTTTTAAAATCATAAACACCATCTGAAAATGCAATAAGATAAAGATTTACTTCATCAAACTTTGTGTCAATATCTTTTTCATAATAAATATTTTTCAATTGAGAAATAACATTTTTCTGAAAATTATTATCTCTAATCTTTGATAATACTTGTATTAGTTTTTCATTTTTAGCATAATATTTATTGGCTTTACTTTCATCTTCTGTTAAAGCTTCGCTTTTAGCTTGTTTTTCATTATATTCCATTATTATTTCAATTTTCTTATCAAGAGCTTTGAATGATTTGAAAAGTTTATTTCCCATTTCATCTACTTGCCACAGTCCAGAAGTTTTATTGGAATAATAAAAAAATTTACCATTAGACTTGAACTTATTTGGAAACAAAAGTTCAATAAATTCTGCTATAACTTGGTGCTGACAACCATACTTGTATAAGTCTGATAATATTTTATCAAACTTACTTTCTAATTTAAGAAACTGACCTTTACATTTATCAGAGTAACAATACAAATATAGGTTTCTGTATTTATCTTCTTGGATCTGACAAGCAATGTTATCGTGATCTTCTATACCAGATACAGGACAAGGGTTTGAATGATTATATTGAACTTCATAAGTTCCATAACAATCTTCTTTTAATTTAATATCAGTTAATCCTATCTTTTCCAATTTTTTAATAAGTTCTTCTTCACTATAAGTTACTTTTTGCTTACCTGATTTTGTTTCTTCTTCTTGATTAATCTCTGGTTCAATATCTATTTCATTATTCCAGATACTCATAGAATATAAGAAGTCTCCTAAATCTTCATCTTTAATTTTATTTTTAGGTTTATTAAGTTCTCCATTTTCATAAATGTAAGTTATTTTATAAGGTTTCTTGGTTGGTTTGTAACAACCAATGGGTTGCCATCCATTACTGCTAATAATTGCTTTATCAATTATATTTTCCTTGGTATTCGTAATCTTGTCATTTGTAAATAAATCTTTAACTTGTTCTAAAACATTTGTTCTTATTTCTTGAAGAATGTTAGTAGGAAGTCGTATGTGAGGTGCTATGACGTGGAACCCATCTTTATATTTATTTAATCTTTTATAAGGTTTCTTTCTTTCTGAAACAATAAATACTACTTCTTTGTCAATATGTTTTCTTATTTCAATTTCATATAATTTTAGTAAAGTATGAATAGTATCCTTAGTATATAATCTTTTACTGGTAGTTTGGTCAAAGTCGGCATCAATGATAACCTTGTTTGAGCCTTTTAGTGGATACTCAACATAATATAATTTTCTTTTATTAGTCTGAATAGCCTTGGCTAACAAGTTATAGAAAACTTTTTGATTACATTTTGGTATAAACCATTTCCCGCCTTTTAATCCCAATAGATTATAAGTATCTTTTGACTTGTAAGTATCAAGGAATTCTTGTAGTGTTAGTTCGTTTAATTGACTTAAAGAATTATCTGAGTTATTACGTAGAGATGGATTGCACCCCCGCTCTACCATTTTTTCTGATTTGTTCATTTTTCGTTTTATAATATACGTAATATTATTTTTAGATAAGTTCAAACGCAATCTAAAATAATATTTTAAAATTAAACACATATTTTATCAACCCATTCAGGATATTTTTCTTGTAACTTTTCCTTATATATTACTTGTTTTTCAGGTGGTAATTTATTATAATAATATCTTTTTTGTATAATAGTTACTTTATTTTTGTTATTTTGGTAATATTCTTTTCGGTATTTGTTATTATATTTTTTATATTTTTCTATATTTTCTTCTCTATATTCATTTACTTTTTTTACTTCACATGATTTACAATAAGAGGTTTTCCAATTATATTCACCATTTCTATCCTTTCTTTTGTAGAATTGTTCCTTAGGAATCATCTGGTGGCATAATTGGCACTCTTTTAGTTCTGATTGTTTGACTTCTTCGTCCATTATTATACTATTATGAGATAATTGTTTAAGTGTAATTAGAATCAAAATCCAGTTCTGCAATTAAATATAAATAGTTTTTCTTGTGTGCGTGTAACTGCTGTATATAGCAATTTATTATACATACCTATTTTTCTATTTATTACAGAACAATCATTTAAGTCTAGAAATATATTTCTATATGTTGAACCTTGAGACTTATGTATAGTAGATGAATAGCCAAATATTAAAGGGGCATCAATTAAATTTACAATTATATAATAAATACTCCATAACATTGTTATATCTTCTTGTGACGCTTTATAAGTTTTTATTGTATTTTTTAAATTTTTCCATAGTAACTTACAGTCATCTTTAAAACGTTGTATCTCATATGTTTTAAGTTTATTTAAGGTATATTCATTTTTTTCATTTTCTATTGAAATATCTATAGAATGTGTATTGTACCCTAAAAACGAATTTTCTTTTACTGCTTTTACATAACATATATCAACTTTATTAAAATATTTATATTTATATTTATTATAAATATTTGATTGACCCTTTTCTTTATTTTTTATTTTTTTTT
>Ga0180432_10002290_pt1 | contig 28858 bp, 63 predicted proteins | sample SS_ome_10_FD_132414 | JGI IMG/M metagenome (GOLD analysis project Ga0180432, IMG submission 132414) | Hypersaline lake sediment archaeal communities from the Salton Sea, California, USA - SS_1_MS_2 metaG | ecosystem: Environmental > Aquatic > Non-marine Saline and Alkaline > Hypersaline >... | reverse complement strand
GGGTCCGGAGGCTCAGGAGCAGGCATCGGTTCCATGGTCGGCTGTTGCGTAGCAAGCTGGTCCTGCATCTGCTTGTTCTGGACCGCCTGCTGCCGCTCCTCCATCTGCTGTACTTGTTGCTCTACCTTGAGCTGGTGAAGCTCCTCCTTATGGCGCATATCCTGCTCGTGCGACTCCTCGGACTGACGCGCCTTCATCATCTGAATTTCGTTGACAAGCCCGCCACCCATCTCGTCACCTTGACCATGCTTACGAAGTAGGTCCTCAAAGAACGAGAGTTTAGTGCGAATAAAGGGGGCTGACTTCTTTTTGTCCTCCTCAGGAGCCTTGGGACCCATCAACGTAGAACCAATTGAAAGCGTTTTTTTCACTGCTCTCGGCTTAGCCAGAGGTTTCACCGCCCGAAAAATTCGCGGAAGCTGAACTGCCTTCTTCTCTTCCAGACGCTTTTCCATCTCATCCAACGCTGTGTAGTAACGCGGGTGCTCCTCCAAGTGGTCCTTGGCTATTTCCTTGGACTTCTGCGAATCAGGAGTATGCTCTTTTTCGACTTCAATCCCCATCTGCAACTGGTGCTTGTTATACTTTGAGTCCGGTTTTCCCGCAGCAAGACCTCCGGGGATCACGCCCTTGGCCCACTTGGCGAGCGCACCCGCCTTCTCCTGATCCCCACCTTCCACAACGTCCTCCGGAGGCTTCCCTGTCACCTGTTGCGCCGCCAGTTGATAAATCAACTCTTCAGCCGCATGCGGACTCACCCCTCGAGCCTCTGCCCACTGGTGAAGCTCGTAGTCCTCCGGATTAGGATTGGTGCGCAGAAACTCGGCTACCTCTTCAATAGTCACCGGATTCCCAGCAGCCTCTTCCGCCTCTTCCTCTTCTTCCGTTAGCCCATGTTTGATGAGAAGTTGGTCGAACAACGTAACACCACCTATCTTGGCTACCTCGTAGCGGTCCCGATACGGATTCGGGAGTTCACCTACCATCGGAATCATCTCCTCCATGGTAGTCCCGTGCTCCGTGACATTCTCTGTCGGAAAGTTGTGCGTGTTATCGAAGCGCACACCCTCCGGACCGGAGTTGACATCAATGACATTCATGTCGTTGGCGGTACCGTCCGCACCGTCATTGACGTCGGGCTCGTTCTTCCCGTTGAACCGGAAAGGAATGGAGGACGTATTCTTGCCGGGACTCGCTCGCATATCAACACTCTCGATTGAAGAAACGAAGGACAGAGGCCTTCTTTGGGCCACCTGTGTTCTGCGCCATCTGCTTGGTCGGCGCAGTCTTGGGCGGCATATTCTGCTGGTTCTGCGCCTTCGCCGTCGCCGCAGAGAGAAGGGTCGCGCCTGTTGGGTCATTCATGCCGAGGCCCCCGCTGGTGCCCGATTCTGCGCCGGACTGGAGCGCTGCGGTCTTCGCCAGGACCCGGAACGCAATCCGCTCTGCCCCGAGCTTCTCCTTGCGGATGTTCTCCTTGGAAGTAGGAGACTCCCCTTCCCGCTTCTTGAAGCGTTCCTTGAGACCCGGGAACTTGCTGTAAACTTTACTCCGTACAGTTTCTCGCTGCGCCGGAGTGCCGAATTGGGAAACTCGGGATAAGGCGTTCTCCCCATGGGTCTTATCCGGGATGGGATACTTCTTCTGCTTGGGCAATGCGAATTGCTTCTTGCTGAGGTCGTCCCGGGCTTCCGTGGAGAGCACAGCCGCCGCGATTTCTTTTGCCGTTTTCATCCCTTCACCCTGCGCCTTTGCTGCGTAAGACTCCCGCGCCTGTCTTCGCATCGCATCTACTGCGAGTCCCGTACCTAAACCTGTGAGCGCACCAAGAACGCTACCCTTGAAACCCCTTCCCAGGATACCGAGGTGCGTCTTTTTCGGCAATCCGACAGTGACCGCTTTCAGCTTGTTGAGAAGACCCTGAGTCTGCCCCCACCGAGGACGTAAAACATCCCAGTACGCTTTACCCATCATCCTACCGCCAGTAGCAGCGCCACCTAGCGCCGGGAGGGTACGAGCATAGAAGTCTTCCGCCTGGTAGAGCGGAAGCTCCGTCTCTGGGTCAACTCGAGGCACTACTCAATGCCCATCTGCTTTTTGATAGAACGCTGGCGAGCACGGTCAATAGCGGTACCGACACCGTAACCGCCCCCAGCACCCAAGAGGGCACCCGCAATGCCCATGGGGGTATTACCTCTGCTCGCAAGAGAGGCGAGAATTGCGCCCAACTGTGCACCGATGATGGAACCGCCAATACGTCCACCGATGGTGATGGGGGCCTTCCCCTCTTCCTCCGCCACCTTCACGAGCACCGCATGGGCAATTTGTTCCGCGGTTTTCATGTCCCGAGGAATTCCGAGAGGACCCTTACCCTTCCCCCGAGCTTTCCCCTGACCCTTCCCTTTGCTCTTGATTTTCTTACCCGGAGTGGCGCAACTACCCGTCGCCACCTTCACGAGCACCGCATGGGCGATTTGTTCTGCTGATTTGCGCATCTTCTTTTCCTCCGGTAGCTTTTTAATATTCGGGGTATGGTCCGCCCAACGCTTGGCAGTCCCCTTGGGAACTTCCCCCCGCTCCTCCGCAGCGAACATCCATCGCTGCTGCGCTTTGCTCTTGAATGGCATTACCGCATCTCCCGGTACGACCTTTCGAACGGTTCCTGTCCCGGACAGGATATCAAGAACTTCGAGTCCTTCGAAGTCTTTTCCACTAATTTTACGTCACAATGCGGATACCGTAGGCGCACATACTTTTCGGCTTCTGGCATACAACTACAGAGCGTCGTTGCCCAAAAAAAGAGAAACGCGATGGCGACAATAAACGCCAACACGCTCAAAACACGAATGAGCCGTTGCATATCACAACTCCTTTGTAGGAGGTTACTAGTAACTCGCCCACTTGGCGTGACCGAGCTTGACCAGCTCCTCGTTAAGATTTACGAGCTCGCCGGTCTTTTCAGGGATGAAGATATCCGCCAGGTAACGACCGTACTTACCGGTCTTGTCCTTGTACGTCTTCACCACCACGTACTCGCCTTCCATGTTGGCGAGCCGCTCGATGACGTACTCCTTGGCAACGAGTCCCTGTTCTCGTTCTTCCCCCCGCACTTCCCAGGCATCGATGTTGGCCAGCCGGAAACGAACTTCCCAGGTATGGCTGAACCCCAGGTCAAGCGCGATGTCCAACGTGTCCGCATCCACAACCTTGATGACTTTGCCTCGGTATTCGTACATCACATAGCCTCAATGAGTGCAGTAGGTGGGGGAGCCTTCTTCCCGTAATGGTGCAGGTAGTCTTGCAAGTCTTTCGGTGAAACATTGGCGGGTGCCCAGTGGTCCACCGCAGGAGCCCCTGACTTCTTCAGGACCTTCGCCACGTACTCACTACAGAAGAGACGGTTGTGGGCATGAATGGGATTTTTGAGCTTCCAGCCAACAAGCGCTAAGAGCAGGCGTACAAAACCAAAAATAAGACCTATCCAATCGTACTTCTTGTAGAGGTCATTCTTGCAACTGCGTAGACCTTTCCAGAGGTCTACATCGGGCAACTCATAACACTCCACGTAGTCCACCCGTTTCAGGTGCTTGACCGGAAGAGTGGGCTGCACGCCCTTCTCCTGAATGTCCACCGCGCGCCAGTCCTGCCAGTCACTGGACTTGTAGACGATGAAGGCATGATTGACTTGCTCGTCCTTGGGTGTCTTCGAATGCTCATACAGGGCTTTACGGAGTAATTTTCCGTAGAAGGCGTTCGAAGCGGAAAGAGCGATAAGAACTTTTCCAGACATGTTACTGGTTGCACGCCATCAAGGACACCGCACAGTCCCGAACTTGGAAATCGGTGGCTCCATTGAGGAATCCTTGCAACACAAACCGGTCTGGTCCAGGGGGTTGATTCTGATTAGCCCAAAACGATACGATTTGCCACGTCCCTCCAGTATCCGGGATATCGATGTCTGCCGCAGTACAAACCGCGCCGTCACTTTGACGAATAACTCGAAGTTTCGCGCCAGCGCCGTTCGTCTTAACATCCACACTAAATCGTCCCCATGCCTTAGTGACGTCCGGAAGGAAAAAACTTATGTTTGTAACGGCCCCACCCGCCTCTTCCCATTCTGAAGGATTAGTAATACTTTTAGGGTCACTCCCCACCACTTTCGACGACGCCTTAAAGACGAATATGTAGGGGGGCGTAGCTTGGTGTGCCGCCACTACGCCGTCTAACGTCAACTGGTCTTCGGTGGAGAGGACATCATCAAACCAAAGGTCACAAACATCTCCCTTTACGAACACATACCCAAACGTTATGGCTATTGAACTGGCCTCAATCTCATTTTTGAGAGATGTGGGATTCACTTTTTGGTTTGGGAAGTCCCCCGAAACCGAATACGAGTACTTAGTGGCGGCCATATTACTCCTCCACCTTCATGAGTACGATGCGTTTACGCCGAATGTACGCAGTATTCCCGCCATTCTGACTAAAAATATCAAAGTCAAAATTATGAGAACCTGCAACTGTATTATTCAGAAAATAAACCCCCGCAAAGGTCTGCCACTCATTGTTTTCCAGGTCTTCAGGTTCGTGCGCTACTTGGGATATGACCGTTGTGTCGTCGAGTTCGAGTTTCGCGTGCACTTTATCGGTACCGTTACCGGATACAATCTCAGAAGAAAACCAAAGCACGTACTTGGCAACTTCGAGTGTGGGAGAAAAACGCCACGCTAGTACCCAAGACCCTGACGTAGTGCTATCTTGCGTATCTTCTGACCCTTGAATAACTGTCGGCGGTCCGCTGCTCCCCCCGCCTACCGCACTGACAGGAACTTTTCTTTTTGCGCCATCTGACGCCCGCTCCATCAAAAGCACGTCGGTCCCTCCAGGAGCGGCTTCATTTATAAGACCTGTAACATCCCCGACACGTGCCATGGCCATGTACTGGAGATGGTCGTCATCATTAAGACCAGAAAGATTACCGTGGTCATTGACGCTACCGGTACTCGCCGCAGTGAACGTACGGTGATCTACGTAGTCAGCACTAAGACTCGACACCGTGCGCGCCTTGACCGAATTGGTGTATGTCGCCTTTGTCTGAAAGATGATAGTACCTAGAGGGGTTATCTCTACCGTCGGAAAACCGCCCAATACCAAATTAGACAATTCTACCGAAGCACCCACGCGCGCTTGTGGCAAATTCCCGTATTCGTTCTGCCCCTGAATAGCGATAACAGGGCGAGCAGCGTCATTGGTAGCAAACAAATGTGCCAGCACGTAGTCACCATCAGTGACTTGCGTCTGCTGCCACGAACCTCCGGTGAACTGGTTGTACGCTAATCGATTCGCCGGATTTCCTAGATACTGTCTTACGGGAAAGTTCGTTGCCGTGAACTGCCTCCAAACCGGAGTAGCCCCGTCCTTGTAATAAACAGGTATCTGCGCAGGAGCTGTGTCCGCTGCTATATCAAACGTGAGGTCCTCATCCCGGATTACCCCCGCCGTGTATCCCGCCTGCGCGTGAGTATCGAGTGACCCGTCTTGGTCCGTTAGCAGTCCATCAATCGCCAATCCTGTTATCCAGGCCGTACCTCTAACCAGGTGCAAGAGTGCGTGCGTCTGCCCGTCCATGGTGCAACCATGGCGCTCATCCGCGAAATAGATTTGCTTGGAGTTAGACGCGTCCCAGTAAACGATTGCCACTAATGCTTTTTCGTAAAGCAGATTGATGTCGAAAGTCGTGGTTTCAGTGAGTGTGTCCCCATCAAAATAGAGGTAATGCAGCCCCTCGTCTATAGAGATCACCTTCGTCTGCGAGGAAGACTTTACGTGCTTTACACCGGAAATGTAATAGCTGAACTCACTCACCGCGGGTTCGATGGTAAACGTGCGACTCCCGTCAACGAAGGAAATCACACTATCGTCACGTGTAGGAAATCCCGTGGGCTCACTCATATCCGCAAACTGCGTGAGGTCGAGTAAATCCCCTATCGGGTGCTTGTGTGGCCCAGCCTCCTGGACGATAGGAACTAGGTCACCTTCGTCATCTTTGATGATGATATGCCCCGCATCGATGAGCGCTTGAAGGTCACGTGACGATTGAACCTCGTCCTCCGTGAACTCATCCATGAGGTCAAAGTCCACAGTAGGATGCGGGAAGGACCGCGCTCCCAGGTCATCAACTATCACAGGGTCGAGGGTGCCAGTCGTTGTGAGGTAGAGACCCATTATCGCCTCCTCAAGATAATCGTACCGCTGGGCGCAGAAATAGCCGTCCCGTTACAGTAGAACTGGAGCTCGTCCCCCGCGTCAACGTCCACGGCAATCGTATCGTCATACGCCTTGTCCGCACCCCCGGAAGACAGCGACGCAATCACCGTTGCGCTGTTGTTCTTTCGAATCTCCAACGTCCAGGTTTCAGCTCCGGTGGTCGCTAGGCTAATAGCAACAATCCTGGCGTCGAACGCCATGACGTAGCCCGCCAAATTTGTTGGGACCCCTCCCGGCCCCCGCAAATACACGTCGGTGATGTCAGCGCCCTGACGCCCAGCCGCCAAAGCAAAAACGTCAAGCGTGTACCCGGCCACAATGTTTTCGAGCGCGTCTTTTACGCTCTGCCCGGGAACACTGGAGTCGTTAATAATTTTGCTGGCCGGACCATTGAAGGCCGTATAGAGGATGCGCCCTTCTATCTGGTGCCAGTCGAGTTGGGGCTTGATGCGGTCGTACTGCGAGTCCATCATCTCCTGGACTTCAGTCTCTCCCGGGGCAACCGGCATCGTCAACCGCCCCTCTGTAGGGTACGGGTCCTGGATAACAATGACTCCCCCGCTGATGTTTTCTACCGAAACCGTGTACACACCATTACTCCGTAAATGTAGTTACCGCGTGAACATCAGGTAAAGTATAGGCGGATGTTCTCGGACCAAAAAGAAAGGACGAGCTGCCAGCGTATCAGGCTGGGGCTCGTCCTCGTTCACGTTGGGTTTATGCCCGTGGTCGTCACAGTCCCCGAAGGGCGCTGCCACTCAACTTGTGCACGGGAATCGGCTCAACCATAGTCCTGCGAACCGACTGCCAGCCCCACGTCGGCATAATTTAGCCCGGGACATTCTGGCAGCAGGCTTCCCGTAGAAACGCTGCGACCCTTAACATTAATTGGTTGTGAAACTTGTGAGTTTCAGTCAGGCAATTTGGGTCCCTCCTTTCACTCATGGGTCTACAACCGTCTGTGTTGGGACTGTCCCGACAGTCCCCGTAGCTGCCGCCGAAGCGGCACATGCATAGTGCGGCGTGAAAACATAGACACGCCGCATGACACATCTTTGTACCACAGCTAGTGAATATTTTTCAAACCAGATTGCGCAGTGGCAACATGAATCTCATCCTGGTCGGGAACCTTCTCCATACACTCGAGATGGAAGAGGACATCCTCGGCAACATCATCCGCAAACGCTTCGAGGTCCACAGAGTCCCCCAAGTATTCCTGTGCCACCGCGGCAATGGAATCGACCAGGATTTGGACAAGCTCATTCGGAGCAAGCTGGGGATAGGGCTTCATCCCGGGTGCAACGAGACGTCGCCCTTGTATCTGCAACGAGACCGGCTCATCCGCGTCCAGGTCTACGTCTCTCGTCAACCTCTCCGTAATCACTACGGTGATGTGCCGCCCTATGTTTTTGGTCTCATCACTCATCGGGTTCCTTCGTCATTTCCCCGGTGAAAGCATCCCAGCATGCGTTGCAATCCGGACATATCCAGTAACACGTTCCGTCGTAAATGTTCGGGTCTTCGAGCGCGATTACCCGAGTACCGTACCTCTTGGTGCCTTTCCATGGTGCGCCACACGCCGGGCAGTATTCAATGTCCTCGATACGAAACCGCGGCGCGTACTCAGGATAACCAATGTCCTCTAAGAACTGAATAGTCATTCTTTCCAAGAACGTCCGCAATGTAGCATCTGTCAAAACTCTCACCTACTTTCTCGCCCAAGAAAATGTGCGCATGCGTAGGCACCACCGTCTCGTTAAGCGCAAAGCTGATGCCATCCTGCGTCGGACGGAAAAGTCCCAACCCCTGAGTTCCACGGTTCGTATCATCGGATTTTTCAATCAGGCCCCAGTGTACCAGGTAAATCCCGTCCGTCGCATTCTTATTACCGCCCTGAATGATTTCGTTCGTCGCGTAAAAGCGGCGCTCCTCTCGGAACTTGCTAACGAGCATCACCAGGAACTTCGCCATGTCCTTGTTGAGCTTCCGTTTGTACATCTTCACCTTGCGGGTGCAGATTGGGCAGTCTGCCCCGTCATGCTTCTTTTCGAACAACTCGTCCCTCAGGTGCTTTACCACCAAATCGATAATGTCCTGCGTCAGGCGCATGACACACCTCCACTGTGCTTAATGTCGTATGGGAAAAGGAACTAGAAGTAGACTAGGCCACAAACAATGAGCCCCACTGCCAGGGACAGCAGCGGGACGGCAACGGCAAGCTCGACCAAGGTCAATTTCCTGTCCGTTTCCATCGCTACGCGAATGCTGTTCATGTCCTTCCCTCCTGTCCTCAATGATAGCTCAATCGCTCGAGTCTACAAACCGCCCATTCTCCTGCAACAGGCGCAGGTTCTTCGCAATCTGGTCCCACTTCTCGATGCGCGCCTTAACGAAATCAACAAAGTTCTCGCAGCGCTCCCGCGCCCAGGAGTCTACCCAAGCTGCCTCTTCGTACTTGGCCTCCAACGTGTCCATCTCCGGCACGTTCAAATCGCTGATGGTGTCCCAGATGTCGTTCCACACAACGTCGGGACACTCCTCGGGTTCGTAAAGGAATGCGTCCGCGTGCACGATGCGAAACCGCTTCGGGTATCTGCGGCAGTAGGTCGGGGCTACAAGGTCGATGATTTCCTGCTGCTTCTCCACGACCGTGACTCGACACACCTCCTCCTGCTCCATGAGCGGGTCGATGCACATCCCAAGTCCGAGCCCGTTTATCAGCACGTCTCCCCACGCGCTGAGCACAAAATCCACGTGGTCACGGCGCTCCGAGAGCGTATCCGACATCATGACGACGGGTGTCTCGTCCTGCCGCCAAAGCCGAGTATACGTCCCCGGTATCATCCCCATCTCCGGGGTATCATGCAGGTGCTGCTTGAGGTTGTACGTCACCGCATCCATCTCGTTGACTTCGAACTGGTCGATGGTATATTTGCCGACCCTTCCCGCCGGGAGACGCACCGAAGGAATCACGTCCGTGATTTTCACCTTCATACGCCTCTCCTGTATCCTCGCACTCGAACTCTCCTGCCACCTTGGGAACGTGTATAGGTCTTCACGCGATGGGCGGTAGGAGAGTTTCGAGTGTCCTTCCCAAAGAACAAGCCCCAGAGCCATTTGAATATTGTAGTCATGGGATTACTTCTTACTGTAATCACGGTCGAACACCGTGGTCTGTTCTGCCGTGAGCGGCACAGGCCGGATGTTCCCGTCCTCTGCAATCTCCAATATGAGACCAGTAGTGGACGTCTCTTCCGACCCTATCAAATCGATTTCATGCTTCCCCACTTTCGGACCACCCTCAACACGGTCAAAACGGTCAATACTTTCCATCACCTGGTTGACGTCCGCAAAGTTGTGACAGTAGTGGAGGTCATCGAATTCTCCCGTAATCAACAGGTACTTGAACTTCTTCTTTTTCTTCCTTGCTACGGCCATCTCTTTCCTCCGATGAAAAAAGAGGGCCGCAGTCTGCCCTCTTTGCTTATGTGAGCTTGTGAGTCTTCTGGGTTACCGGTGCGTCCTCCGGGCCACGCCAGAACGGACGCTTGCGCTTGTAGATACGCTTCGTCCGTCCCTCGCCGACCCAGTAGTGCTGCCAGTGACCAGCAACATAAGTACGCACCTTCTGCTTTCCTTTTACCCCAGAACCCTCACTCTTTGCGGCCTCGGCCTCCTTGCGGTTCACCACTACAGAGCCTCCGAGCAGCAGCCGGTCTTTACCGCGTAAACTTCGAGACCGCTCGAACAGCCGCGCACGCTTCTTCCCCTTGGGGGCCTTCATCGCACGTTGCCGGAGCTTGTCGTACTCCGGGTTGGAGTTGAACCCGTGCACCTCGGCGTCCGGGTGGGACGCATAGAGCACCACGTTCATGACGTACCGGAACGACTCCAGCAGCGGCTCCCGCATCATCTTGAAAATCTTGGCTACTTCGCTGGCGGGGTCTACCCGATTGAGGACTTCGCAAATGGAACCGTCAGGACCGACGACTTCCCGCTTCGCCTCCTCGATTTGGGACATGCCCACCTTGGTCGAGAAATCAATGCACTCTTCGACGGTGCTCCCCGGATGGAAGTAGATGGTCCAGTGGTAGAGCGCGTCGTCGAACTTGTGTTTGGAGTTCTCGTTGGGTTTTCCCGTGAGGATGACCCGCCACACCCGCGGCTTGGTGTACTCGTCCTCTACCAGATAAATGCCCTCGACGTCGTGCCAGCCCGTCTGGTCATTGAAGACCTTGAACGGCTCCTTCGTAGGAAGAACGATGTAGATGCTCGGATAAGGAAGGCGAAGGAACTCTTCCGGCATCTTCCGAAGCTCGGTATTGCGCAACTCCCACTCGAGGCCTGGAGAAACGAAGTACATCTTCTCCCCGCACATCTTGTAAACCTTCATGGCGTGACGAACGATGAACTCCGTGTTGCAATGCTCCGAACTCCAATCAAGCGACTCCTTGAACTTCGTATACTCGTAGTCGCAGAGCGCGTGGTAGCGCTTGTCCACCGCGAGCAGTGCATAGCTCGGATGCTCATACGTCTCGATGAGGTAGTCCGAAACTACCTGGAACACCGCGAGCAGAACCTGCATTGCCTGGTGCAGCTTCGTCGGCCCCAGCAAATCGTAAATCTCGTCGAGGTCCTTCTCGGCGTGCTTGGCCAGGAAAGACGCTTGTTCCACGCGCAGCTCATCCAGGTATGGCTGGACGCGCTGGAGATAGTTGTTCATGGCAATGGAGAAGTTCTTCGGAACATCAACGTCCAGCGCACCCCGTGCCTCATCCCACCAGGCACGGAGCTTCTCGTACTCCCCACCTGAACGCGCGAGGCTCTTGTCGGGGTGATAGTCTGTCATCCTCCTAATCCTTTCATTTTTCCTGCCAGAATCGAGAGGCGCAAGCGCAGCATCTCGTTCTCCTGCATGATGTCCACGTTGTTCTTGTTCAGGACCTCGGCGAGCTCCCCCAGCTCCGAGTCTGGATGCGCTTCGAGCGCGATGTTGATTTCCTCCAACCGGTCCGAGAGCGCGATAACTGCTTCCGCCAGGAGCATCACAGTCTCTAACGGAGGCGGCCCGTGCAGCGTTATCCGCATCAGGTCGTCAGCGAGTGCGCGGGCGTGTCTGACGTTTACAGCCATCCTTGTTTCTCCGCCCACCAATCGGTGATGATGAGCACCCCGTCGGTGCCGGGTTTGTAAACCTCGCTCTCGTCAGTAACCTGGCTCTTCGGTATCCACTGCGGCTCATCGAAGTCCGAGGCTTCCACCAGGATGGCTTTATCGCTCTCTCGAATACACTTGGCGTCGTGGATGTCCATCATCTCTCCTCTATGCGACTTACTAATTCTCTAACAGCGTCTATTCATCTTGGTCGGGTCGGACATCATCGTGCCCCATTATCCAGCGAATGGTCGCATCGATGCCATCTTCGTACGACATCCCCGGGTAGTGGCTTCCCTCGTCCTGACCTTCATTGGCCCAGTTGTGGAGTTCATCGATTTCTTTCTGCGTACGCTTGATTGTTAGCATCTCTCACTTTCCTCGCTTTGTCCGCCAGCATCATGGCGAAGTTTGCTACGTCACAGCACTCGCTGATTTCTGCGTTGAAGTCCCCGGGCACGCGCGCCCGTTCTTCCTGGAGCTCCTCAACCTCTTCTCGTAAACGACCCAGCAGATAGCCAGGAGTACAATCATCCCAGCCACCCCGGTGGTCGTATTTGCGGAGCTTCTTCTCCATCTCTCGAACGAACCAGGCGACGGGCTCCCGAACAAGGATGGCGTTCCCTTCATCCACTTTCCGTTGGATTTCAAGGACGAGAGACCGGTGCTGACGGTTGTTGCGAAACATGTCGACCGTGAGGTACAGCACGACAAGGAAGAAGAGTATGACGGCTGCGTACAGAATTACGTCTCCCATCTCATGTTCCTTCCATTATTTCTTCCCATGTCGTGGCCCTCCCAGCCAACAAACAAGTTCCAGTCTCCAACTGTAGGTGCGCACACCCAGAGCCATATTTGCCATAGGCTCCGCGACCTTCTCCCTCTACCATGCTGCATCCCGGACATAGCTCATACTCGCGGTGCACGCCGCACCACCAGACTCCCGGAATAACTCGATTCTGGTCCACTATGTGGTGGGGGGCATAACACGCAGGCGTGCACAAATACTTAGGATGCCATTCTAACTCAAAAGGTCCTGACGCTACAGGAGTTGCTCCCTCAGCATTGTGCCGTCTCTTCAAAGCCGATAAAACCGCCCAGGCTATCGCACCTCCCACAAAGAACCCCCCTACAAGGCCGAAGAGCCCAGATATCCATTCCATGGCTCATCCTCTCTGCACCACGTGGCGCTCCTTCCAGCCCGGGATGCCTATCTCGGAAAGCTCATCCATCACGTTCTCGATGTCCGCGCGGAGGAGCAACATCTTCTCCAGCACCTTACAGATAGCTTCGTGTTTGTCTTTGCCCGTCTGTTCGATTCTAAACTGAACGTCGCTCAGCTGCGTTTCGATGCGTGCCGTCCACCGCGCCAGCGACGACTCCTGGGCAACTGTTATCTGGTAGGTGTTGAAGAGGGTGATGATTTGTTCTCGTTTGAAATCGGCCATTTCCTCTCCCGTGGCGCAAAGACGATGCGTAGGCACAGCGTGTGGTCTCCATCTTCTTCGAAACGAATCGGATTACCCTCTGCGTCGTACTCAGCAACGCGCAGGGGTCGTTCTTCACTCGACCCGAAGCTAATAACCCCGAGCTTACGCACCTTCGCAGCCATGAACTCCAGATGCTTTGCACACAGGTCCGCATCGGAGAAAGAGCACGCGTCAAATTTTTCGTTGTCGAACATTACCCCTCCAGGTCTTTAGGCATAATCGCCGATGGGCCGGTGAAGAACTCCTTCGGCCACACTTGCATGGCCGCTTTTCGCGTACGCTGGTACCTGCCGTTCTTGATGTCATCGTCCCAGCGCCCGTACGAGCTTGTACCAAGGGCGTGAATCAATTCCTTGGCGAACTTCCGTACGGTGTAAAAGTCCTTCGGCCGACCACCAGCATCCACGACCTTGCATAGGACCTTGAGGGCCGCGCCCGGAGCGTTGACTGTGTTGGACCAGAACATCGCATCGGCGAGGTCCATCTCCTTGCAGTCCCACGGGAGACTCTCGGGATGAGTCATATGGAACTCCGGGTCGTAGAGCACATCCATGATGCGATAGCGCTTGTGCGTGGTCTTCTTGCAGAACCGTAGATTCGTGCGCTCTGCGCGCTTGATGAAGTGCTCCTTGCCGAAGGCAATCTGCGCTTCGAAAGTCTTATGGTCACTGAACGCTTCGTGGAAGAGCTTGATGACTTCCTCGGCGATGGCCCGGTCGTTGCCCTTGAGCGGCATCACCCCGTCACGAGAACCAGTGAGGCGGTCGCGGATGCCCTTCCCGTCCACAATGTCACCGTTGCCGGTGTAACGAAGAGTCGCATCTTCGGCCAGGTACCAGCCAAAGTCGTAGAGGCGGTCGAAGATACGCAAGAGCGTGATGGAGTCATACGCCAGCAGACGCATGCGGTTGAGGAGCTTCCACAGCGGCCCCTGGTCGTTGTTGATTTTCTCGTCGTCGAGATACCGGGGGTAAACGGCGATGGCCTGGTGGAGACCGGCTGTCATTCCCGTCCCGTCGAAGTTCATGACGGTGCCGAACTTACCGCCCGACTCAACTTCTGCGGTCAGCCACGACGCACGGTCCAGGTGCGAACTCTCAAAATTGACCGGTTGCTGGGCAACCTTGCCGACAATCTTGAGCCCCGCGTATTTCTTGAATTTGATGCGTTTCATTTCTTCGCCTTCTTCTGACACGTCTTACAGCGGCCAATCTTTTCGGGGGCTACCGCCCAACTACCGTCATTCGGATACAGCGCTTGTTTTCCGCAAAGGGACGTCGCAGACAGAACCGGAGAGAAAAAACGAAGATTGACCCCGATGACTTCGAAGCCATGCGCTGCAACCTTCTTTTTCTTGCCCGGGGAACGCCGCACAAACCAATGTATTTCAGTCATTGAGTAGCTCCGGGGAGTTGATGTCCGCAGCTACCATGATGTTGTGCTGCGTACTCTCTGACATCCCGGGGTTATTGAACATGAGGACAACGTGGGCAAGCTTATGGAGCGCAAGAGACGTAGTGATATCGGGCTTGTCCTGCGACCACTCAATTTCACACCAGTTACCTTTTTGGGTACCTCGAGCCCGCTTCTCCATGCCGTTCCACTTCCAGAGGACCTTCCCAGGAGCTCTGAGCGTGATGAAGGTAAACGGGATGGTACCGAGTTTTGTCTTAGTGTGCAGCTCCCGTATAGCATCGGTAATCGCGGTAAACGGTTCATTGATGAGGAACCACTTGGCCCAAGCTCTCATCTCCGAGGTGGCAACCATTCCGTAGCAGATCGCCACATCGTAGTCACAGGAGATGACGCTGTTGCGCACCTTTTGCCGCGCCCGATACTGCACCAAAAATCCCGCAACACAAATACCGGAGAGCACCACCCCCACTACCGAAGCCAAAACCAATGCCGCCGGGGGCGCATCCACTCCCAGCACCAAAGCCAGCGCCACGATGATGCCCACGATGGCGGGGGCGATGAACCACGTCAGCATGGATTTGGTTACGGCGGGGTACCGTTCGTCGAGGATGGACATGCTTTATCTCCTAGCTTTTCGAGGCATTTGACCATGATAGCGCGCCAATAGTTATCCTCAAGCATTTTGGCGTCTTCCGGTTTCAACCCCATTATCTCCTCTATGTTCTTTACCTGTTGGGATACGGTCTCCTCTATAGTGTTGATAAACTGCGCTTCCGCGTCCCGCAGAACGCCGATGACTTCCGTAGCGATATCCTGACTAGACGCCATTACAATTCCTCCAATTTGAAACCACGAGGAATGACCGGGTTGAACCGAGGGCGATGGATATACAACAGTCCCACACGGTGAATCCACGCCTTTCCGTCTTCCCCTTGTTTGACCGTGAAGTCGTAGTCCCGAAGAAGCTGGTCTCTCCGCTGTGCCAAATCCCGAAGACCGGGACGAATAAGACCTCGGTAATACGACACAGGAATGTTCTCAATCACAACGGTCGTCACCGGGTCGTCCTGACTTCCTTGAACCATGAATTCATAACACCCCTTCTCCGTGATGTAACTGTTTACAAGGACGTAGAAGTGGTGACTGACCTGGGTTCTGCCCCGCACATGGTTGAACGTGACCGCATTACGCACACGCATCTCGTAGACCAGTCGTGACCGCTCCTCTGACAGACGACGGGCTAACGAGCGTTTTCTTTTCGTCTGGCTGCGTCGCCCCATTGTTTACCCCGTAAATCAGTGCTTGGTAATGAACTCCAGCACCTCAGTGAGAATTGCGCGGCGGCCGACAGACGTAGGAGCCTGCCAGTACGCGTCCCGAATAGGCTGAAGCCGTTCGTACATCGGGTTCTGCCGCTGGGCTTTTTTCAGCTTACGCTCTTTGTCCATTTCCCCGAGAGCGCCCACATCCGCAGTGTGCCAGCGCGTAACGGCATCCTCGTCCATGCTGCGACCGAGAAACTCCCAACCACCAACCCCGAAAGCCGTGGATTTCTTCTCGCACATCTCACCAGCGTACATGCCGCCGATGACGTCTTTCCCGCGCTTGGACTTGGTGCCGAGAGGGCGACTGAATATCAACCGCTGCTCGTACTCCTCATCATCTGTGAAGTAGTAGAGATGCCCGAGCTTCCTCTCATCCAACAGAAACCGGCGTCCAGCGTAGACCACCTGGACCTCGGTCCTCTTCTCTTCAGCCATCTTTCACTCCAAAATTTCTCCGGGCCATTGCAACTGCCCGGGTCTGTGCTGCCTCCCCTTCTATGCGTCCTCTCTCATAAATGCGCCTGAGCTCCGGGTCTGTAACAAGTGCTCCGTCTTTCGTTGCAACCCCGGACTTGAATCCTTCGAGAAACACTAGATAGCGCTGACGCATACGTTCTGCCTTCATGGGCTCGTCCTTATCTCGCTCCAGGTCCTGGAGCAACAAACTCCTGCACCTACTACATTCGACTTCGGCAACACTCCTTTTCTCTAGCGCCAGCTCCTTGGACTTAGCCATCCCGCAGCAAGAAATTCTCCCTCCGTACCAGCAAGCGTGGACCTTCCCTGTTTTCGGATGAATGATGACGTAGACCATCTCGTCGGACATGGACTCCCTCCTACTAGGACTCTGATACCAAAAAAGAACGCCTCATGGGCGAGCGTTCTTTTATCGCTTGGAAATCTTCGCTCGGATGAGCTGGAGTTGACGTTCCGACGGGAGCTTCTTGTTCAGAAGCTTGTTTTTCTGGATATGAGTGTTGACGGCTTTCCGAATGAACTCCCCCACCGTCTTCGAACCGTCCACGGCGGTGAGCACGAGCAGCGCATCAAACTCTTCCGCGGCAATGTGCATGGAGAGCTTTGCCGTTGCACGACTGATGTCCCCACCTTTGATGCCACTCGTGTAGGAGATGTTCTGGATGGACATCCCCGAATCACGTTTTCGGATGAGTTCCATCACTTGTTTGTCGGTGAAGAGGGGTTCTTCAGGCGCAGTGAACACCGGAAACTTCTGCAATTTTGGTTTGGCCATGTGTCCTCCTGTTTGTAGCTACAAACGTTTGTGTGTACACATAGCCTGATACCAAGTTTCAGCCGTATTCTTCCCACTCGTTATCGCAGTCGCGGCACATGTAGATTACGCCGTGCAGCGTCTCTTCAATGGACACGACATTGGTGCTGTCGCAACGGGGACACTCAACGGAGTCTATGACCCCCCAGGAATCTTCTTCGTCTTCGTAAAGTAGCGGCATCTTACCACTCCAGGATTACGTCCACGTTTTCGTATCCCATCTTCTTGAGTCCTTCGAAGATGAAGCGTTTGAAGTTGGGGCAGCTCGGGTCCAACTCTTCGATGAGCACATACCAGCCGAGCCCTCCCCGCTCGTCCAACGTAGCCTTGCACTCGGTACAATGCAAGTCCCCCCAGTTGATGGCCTCCTTCCCGAATTCTTCCTTGCGGGTAAGCGCCTCCGCAATGAGTTCTTCTACCGCATCTTCCAGCTTCTTCAGCTCCCCCAACTCCAACTTCAGAATCAGACGTACCTTAGCCATAGCAATCATCCACCTCCCCCGAGGACAGAGCGTCCAGGATGTCGTGTGTGTAGTTCAACTCGCGCTGGAGTTCGAGGATTGCTCGCCGCTCTTCCTCCACTTTGTTCATGTCTATCCCAAAGTAGTCCGCGAAGAGCTGTTCCGGCCGACGAGAATCGGGGAGCCACTCACCTCCATAGGACTTTTCGTCGTACGCACAGATTTCCAATCCGTGCTCCCCGAGCCAATCGTAGAAGTCTGTGAGGATGCGGGACTCTTCTCGGTTAGCTGTGATTTTGTCACACTCCGGCGTGTCAATCATCGTTCTTCCTCCCTCAGAAGCACCTTCACCTCCGGGCTGTCTTTCTTCTCTCGACTCTCGAGATGCTCGTACACTCTTCGCGCCCGACTCTCTTCCTGGAGGTTCACCTTTACGTTGTAACGCCGGTAGAACGCAAAGTCGTTGCGGCTGGCATGCCATTCCCGCCAGAGTCCGTACTCTTCGGGGTAGACGGCAGACATCCGCATCTGGTTCTCGCCGTCGGCTTTGTTGAACAACCGGTAAAGATGGGCACGGAAGAAGGTACCGTCACACTGCATGGCGAGGAAGAGGTCTCTAGCTAGTTCCTCTTTTCTTGTCATATTCATTCCTCGTATCGCATCAAATCCTCCATCGCCAACTCATAGCGATGTATCAGCCCCTTCTCTTCGGGAGCCAATCCCGCCATCCGCACTGGATTCATGTTGTGGCGGAGGTCCGCCATCTTCACTGTTCGCGCCAGGTTGTTAGGTGCGAGACGCGCAATGTGCTCTCGGTACGTGGGACGGTCGGGAGTTCCTGCGGGCTCACGGGAGAGCAGTCCAAGAGCCTTGGACTGTTCTTCGTCCAGGTCCAGGAGCTTCGTTACTTCCTCCAACGCGAACGGCGTGTCCTCGATTACGTCGTGCAAGACCGCTACGACCATGGCGTCCTCATCAGGAAAGACCGAGAGCATCACCGAGAGCGGGTGAAGGATATAGGGCTGGCCACCCTTGTCGACTTGTTTCTCGTGCGCTCGAGTAGCGAACACGATTGCTTCATCTAATTGACTCATCTGCCTAGTCTCACTTTCTGGTCGTCTTTACGGTGGCCCGCGAAGTACCGCTTGGCGAACTCCGCCTCCACGAGCGATTCGGAGGGTTGGATGATGATACGGTTACCGTCCCAGTCAATACCGCGGCCGATACTGTTGATTCCGATGTTGGAGTTGTTGGAGAGACGTCCCGTCATGGCGCTGATTTGCACTTCGAACTCGGGACGACAACCTTGGTGGTAGAGCGCATCGATTTCGGCTTTGAGTTCAGCGAGGGTCATCACTCACTCCAATAGCTAGCGAGCATCCACTTGGGCTCTTTCCACTCCACCCCGATAATCTCGCAGAACTTCTTGAGCTGCTCCTTCTGCTCCTCCGTGACTTCCAGGTCCTTCGGCCTTATCTCTGTCGGATACCCGCGCCGCGCAGTGAAGTGCTTCGCGGTAAGCGTAATGTAGTACATCATGCAGGCGCTGCTCCCATGGTAGTCCACTTCACAGCCAGTCGCCTTTATGGCGTTGCACTTCTCCTCCCAGCACTTGCTGTACAGCGCCTCATTCCCTTCGTAGGGAACATCCGGTTCGTCGACTCCGAGCTTGTGAGCTACGTAGTCTTCTACGTAGACATCGTTCTCCTCGTCCACGAAATCATCCCAAGGGAAGCAGACATCTTCCTCGTCGCCTAGCTCGATGCCGAAATAGAGAATTCCATTTGTTGAGACGCCCATACGCTCCTCCTTTACGCAGTAAAACTTTCACATGCCCTGATACCAAAAAAGAGAACCACTCGCGCGTTGCGGTTCTCTTCTCTACTTCCACTTCTTGGTGCCGAAGGATATGTAAATGGTTGTACGAGGGTCGTTATACACGACATTATTCACATAGAAAAAATCCTCCCTCGCCATTATTCGAATGGCAGGAACAAGTAAGTCATCCACTACACGTCTCGGCACGTTGTCCAGTTCTACGACCCAAGCAGTATCGTACTGCTCACCTCCCATCCGAAAGTTGTATTCGACGCCCTTCTCCTCTAGATAAGTTTCAAGATGGTCCCAGAAAGGCATCAGAACTTGATATTCAGCCCCATCTTCTGCATGGCAAGCAACGCTTCTGCGTTGCCCATGGCATCATCGACGGGGTTGTGAGTGTGCGCGGTCTTGCGGAGCTTCTTCTTCCACTCGCTATTCTTCCCGGCGTGCATCTTCATCCCGCAGTAAAGGTCACCGATGCGACGAGCCGAGAAGCCGAAAGGGTTCGCACCTACAAACCTCCAAAAATAGTAGTTAATAAACTGCCAATCGAATGCAGGGTTATCCGAAATAAATGTGAGTTTTCCCTTGCGAACAGACTCCAGCCACGCAGCGAACGCATGCATTGCGATATCCGGAGGTTGAAAAGAAGCGTGCTGTCCGCGGGTGACTCCACTAATCTCTAAAGCTGCCGGGTCCCAACCACTATCGGGAAGCGGAGCAGTCTCTCCGTAGAACGTGTCTTGTAGCAATGGCTTCACCACGACAGCGCCGAAGCAAACCATGGAGTAAATGCCCGGACAAGGGCCGTCAGCTTCAACGTCGACTACGATGTACGTCATTCGGCAACTCCTCGATGTCGATGGGCTCCGTCTCGAACATGATGGACGTGTGCTTCACCTGAGCCGTCCACTGGAACTCCTTGTCAGTGACACGCAAGGTTTCGATTTCGGCTTTTCCATCCCACGGCAATAGCTCTTCCCTCTTGGGCACACCATCTTCGGGAAACTCCTCCACAAGATGGAACGTCGGCGTGTAGTCGAAGTCCTCCATGCAGTACACTCCGAGCTTCTTTACCGCCGTCTGCATCTTGCGAATCTTCTTGGCCAACTCGTCGCTGACTTCGATGCTCGCAAACTCAGGAGCGAAGTCGTGGGCGTACTCCGCGTTGGCATGTACCTGGACGATGAATTTCTTGGTCACTTGGGTACCTCCTCATCATCTTGACGCACCCACGGAGCCAGCACATCCGCTACTTTGATATTCGCCACGAGGTGGTCTTCTTCTATCCAGAGAGACAAGACTGGTTTGCAGCGGCGCAGTTCCGCCATCACAGCAATCATATCTTCCTTGAGCAGAGGCCTCCCACCCTCTCCCTCCATGTAAACATTGAGGGTTTTCGTTTTCGCTTTGGCCATTACTTGCCCTCCACTATCTTCTTGAGCGCATCCATGTGCGCTGAACGATTGACACAGAGCGGCTTAGCCAAGAACTGCTCTCGTGCGTAAGCACACTCATTGTCGTTCTCCATGACCGCGAACTTGCAATTCGAACTCTGTCCGAGGCAGAAAGCGTAGAACTCAACATGATTTTCTTCTCGATACTTTTCAATCCCAGGACGCAATGGAATTACTTCTGCCATCACACTCCCTCCGGCTCAGCGCCTGCTGCCATGCGTAAAATCGCCCCCATGACTAATTCCGGGTCATCGCGCCACTCCTCACAGTCCCACACCCCCAACTCATTCCCGTCCGGGTCGTGTATATGCACGTCCGCTCCAGCTTGAAAGTTGAGGCCCCCGCTAGTAATGACATTGCCGTTGTCCAACACTAAGCGCACACCTTCCTCGGTTATTGCGGTCTTCACGATTGTTTCTCCTGTCAGTATGGATACCGCCCACGCCGAATACGCCGCCGCTGGCTATTTTCCTCGAGTTCCTGCGTACTCAAGCAACGCAGACAACTGCCGCAAGAGACAGGATTCTCAGTGCGGATGACCGGCTGTTTAGCTGTGGCCCCGGCTCCGCACAACGGATAGTCCCCATCACGCAGTTCATGAACACATCCGGGCCAGCCAGAGAGGCTCACGTAAAAGCCGCGCATCTCACCACTCCATTTTGAATCCATCCTTGACGTTAGCGACCGTGTAGAACTCATCACACTTCCGGCAGCGGACAATAATGGGCTCTTTGGTACGTGCCAACCCCTCAACCATCCGGGTAAAGAGGTCCGGGAATTCCTTTACCAGGTTGAGCTTGCAGTGCGGACAACGAATGCTCTTGAGCACCTTGGATTTGCCGCAGAAGATATAGTGGCCCGTGTTAAGAGCTCGCTTGAGGAAATCACTCTCTTCGTAAACCAGATGCGCAGCAAAACGGTCCGCATTCTTCTTCGTGATTTTCTTGACAGTAGGAGCTTCGTGTTCCTCGCAGATGAGAGGAGGGTCTTGGCCGCCAGTGTCTTTGATTTTAGGTTGTAACCAGAGTAGGTACTTCATCTCTCCCCACAAATCTCGAAGCACGCCCGATGGCGCGCAGCGTGATACTTATTGTCCTTGATTACCGTACGCAGAGGCCCCAAAAGCCTACAGTTGAACACGCGGTCTGTCCCCTGCCAGGCGTCCAGCAGCATGGGGCACGGGTAGTTGTGCCGGTCCTGCGTTGCACAATACGGCGTAATGAGGGAATTCTCGACCAGCTCGGTTCGGATTGCGTCCTTGAGCGCCATCACTCCTCCTTGTAGTCAATGAACACATCAACCTTGGACGGGAACTCGTTCTTCTTCCCGTGAGAGACGACCTTCCGGATGTCCATCTTACCCAGGGTTTCCTTCTGCTTCACCGTGAGCTTTCCCTTGTTGACCGCCTCCGCCAGGATGTTCCGGTACTCGGCCCCCGAAAGCTCGAAACGAATCGCCACGACCTCTCCGTCTTTTACCGTTTCTATGATGTGCATTTGCGCTCCTGTATTAGCCCTCGAGATGGGGACTGTTGCTGCTTCAACTTCTTCGTATTCCCTGGCAACTGGCAGCCCGGGTAAGGGCACGCTTCTCCATTAGGAAAACGCCGACACATCAATGGGCGGTGCTCGTAGATAGTACAAAGCTTTGTCTTTTGGTCCCAATGCTTACACGTATAGTGGTGCGCCTTAGCTTTAGTCCTCTTCCGCGGGCGGCAGGGCTCAAAATGATGTTCTCCGAGGTACACGAGCATCGGGTAGAGGAGGTAAATTTCAGGGTCCACCGCAATATGTTCCTCGTTATAGTTGCGAGGTAACCCGAACCCTTTGTCCTCCGGGATAGTTCCACGCTTCTGTAGAACGGGAAACCCGGTGCCATTACGAGACCCAACAAGCCATGCTCGGTACTGTTCTTCGAGTTGTTCCGGAGAATAAGGAAGAATGAAGCGTTTGCAACAGGCTCCCCCGCACCCTTTTGGTTTAGACATCCTGGCCTCCTACGGCGAGTCCACGACCACGTACTTGAAGCGTCCGTATGCATGCAACTTCACGATGAAGTCTGCCAACACTTGCTCTGCGGTGAAGTCTGGACTCAACGAAATACCCACAGCTACTACGTCTTTCCAATCGAGAAGCTTGCGCCAATCCTTGTTGGTTTCTTCCACGTCTCCCCATCCGGTGTAGATGTCCGGAAACCGAACATTTGTGCGCTGATCGCAACGCCCAAAAGCAAGACTCCCCGGGTGCACCCAGAGATACTCCCGGGAACGGCAGTGCGGAACAAAGTTGACCCACGTGCCGCAATTCAGTTGCAGTTCGCTGCACGTGTCAATGTTCGCCACGTCTGAGTGAAAGTCGACGTTAATGAGACGCCGGAAATCAAACTGTCGAAGATGTGATAATAACTTCTCGTGGTCAAAGACAACCTTGAACGGCAGCTCACGCCCACAAATCTCATCAATCAAATAATCAAGGTCATCTACCGCACGCGCATGCGACTGCTCATTCCAATAGTCCAAGTCGATACTCAGATATGTTTTCATGGCTGACTTTCTTTTACGGCGTATGGGGCTAGGTGCCGGAGGGATAGAAAACTTTTGCTTAACGGTACCACCCTGACGCATCATCTCGGCTTAATGGACCGGGTAATTCTCGGCATGTGCTTTCTCCCGTCTTCGGTCGTCGCGTCCTTGTCTGTAAACGAGCCAACGATTTGTGAGATAGCACGTCGTAGCTACCAACGCACCAAGCCACCAGGGCAACTCCGTCCAATGTGTCTGTACGTACTCGAGGTAACCCTCGAGACCGTACCAGTCCTGGAATCCCATAGAGAACCCCAGCGCACAGACAACACCGAGAATGAAGTGACCTTCTCGTATTCTCTGTCCTCTTGTAGAAAGCATGCACTCCTCCTTTCTTGCCGATTCTTGTACCAACAAAAAAAGAGAACTACTTGCGCATTGCAGTTCTCTTTACGTGGTAAACTACCGCGACCGAACCACGTGCCGAAGAGCGTTATATACCTGGGTCACAAATTCCGGGGCTTCCCCATCCATCTCGAACCAGAAATCCGCAGTAGTCATCGCTCCCAACATGTGGGCACGTCCGCTAGTCACTGGCTCGCCGATACGTCTCTGCGCCCCATGATGACTAGTTTGAAACTCAATCCAACGTCGACCGTCAAATGCGTGCACCCGCTGGGTAGTCTTGTCGAGAAAACAATCCCCCTCTTGTGCGGGCGACGGATACCCATGCCGCTGAACACACCGGGCAGGGAGCCAATTCACTTTTTCGAAGTCAATCGGCTTTTCTGGGACATTACCGTGGAAGAATCCCATCGCTCACTCCTTGAAGAACTTGTTACGCGCTCGCATTCCGGCCACGAAAGCTTCTCCGAACGCCTCTCGTATCTCACGCCGACCGTGCGTAGCGTACTTGCTGCGGGGTACCTGAGTACCCAGCGCACCGGAGTTCCATCCCGCACGTCGAGCAGCTTGAAGGTCACCCTCGGCGACAGGGCAATGCGTCTCTGCGCGCCAGTCATTACCGAGAACTGTCGAAGGAACAATTGCGGTTCTCATCGTCCATCCTTTACTTTCAGTTCAACAGCTACTTTGCACACGCGGAGTTCCCGTTCACAACGCCGGAATGCGTCGTGCCATTTCTTGCCTTCATCGTCGAGCTCATCAACCCACTCGTACATGTCAGTAAGCGCTCCGAGACAGTGAGTGTCCTCCCCCGTGCTGACGTAGTTGTCGATTTCTTCTTCACAAGAGAGCTGCCAGTCAGGTGCGGGGCAAACCGGCGGTTGCTTCACCGTGCGAGGGTACCACAGGATTAGTACCATGCAGCTCGCTCCCAGAAAAACAGCAAGCAGATACCCTATGACATTGCTTCGCATTACAGGTCCTCCTTTCGGACTACTTCGCTCACCTCGTGGATATCAATGCCTCCCGGGTAACTATTCCCGAAATGCAGCTCCATATTGGCGTAAGCGTCCGATTCCATGTTCAGCACCCGCGGCACGCCCACCCACACGTAGCGGAACATCTGGCGGTATTTCCAAGCAAGGCGAGTGACTTCGGGTAACAAGAGTTCGTAGAAGATGGCCTTCTGTACAGCCTGGAGCTTGATAACTCCTCCAGTGCCGCCACCCAGGTAATAACTCGACCCCAGCTCCATCCCCTTCTCTTCGAGGTACCCGCGCACCGCAGCGAAAAAGGTATGATGGGTCATCAGGCCCTCCTGAACCCTATCTTCTCCAGCTGCTTCCGGGTCACATAGTCCCAGCCCAGAATGAGCCTGAATTTCCCGGCCGCTTTGGCGAAGTCGTCAGTGAAGAACTCCATGCCGGTGTCATCCATGCCCCAAACGAAAACGCCGTGACCTTTGTTCGTTGTGCCCCGGTGGAAGAGCGTGACTCGCACCGTAGCCCCGGGCCAGTTGGGATACCAGTCCTCATTGGTGCGACAGAGAATATCGATGCGTTGGTCCGTTTGGTCGAGGAGGGGGAGGGTTTTTCGGCGTCCAGTATCGTCAGGCATCTTCAGGTCCTCCCGACCAGCCGCAATCGCAAACAGTCGGGAGGGGCTCTGCTCCCATCCTGCGGTTACAATTGGGACAGTACCCGGCCTCTCGAGCCTCTTCCCGTCGAGTAATCTCCGCCAACACCGGGTCGGCTGCACAATCAGCACAGAGCCCTTCGGACTCGAAATCCAACGCAAACTTCGTGGCCAAGGCATGATGCACCGTATCGTCCAGATACCGGTCACCTAGCTGTTCCTTCGTTGCAGCCGCGCACAGCGCCACTAAGTGTCCGTCTACGACTCGCAGCCGAATAGCCATACTACACCTCCTTGAGCCGCATGACTCCTTCGTCGTCGGCCACCATGAAGCCATCCTCTGCTTCGAGCATCTCCCACTCTTTCCCGGGCTCGAGGATGGCCACACCGCGCTCGGATTTACGGTGCCGCTGGATTTGCCTCGCCGCGGCGTCCCGGCACTCTTCTTCACTGCCTTCGTGAAGGTAGACCGGCATGCCGCAGTAAGCATGTAAAACTAGTTTGTGCATTGTAAAATCTTCTCCTATATTTACCACATGGTACGTTTAGATTCTGGTTCTGCTGCCAACCGCCGCGCCTTGGTACAGAAGTACCGAGATGCAGGATGGGACCCCCAATCCGCCGCGACTTACGCGCAAAACGCCCAACAGAAACTTTTCCGAGAGCAAATGCAACCGGGGGGAAAGGGAGTGTACGGAATGCGGGGGGCGATAGAGGCGTTTAAAGCTCCTTCCGCTACTCCACAAATTCCTACACCAACCGGACGGCCATCCCCACAACAACTAACCCCCGAGCTACAAGCCGCCACCCTGGCCTACGCCAGCGGGAAACGTCGAGGAACAATAACCATGAAGAAGACCGCCGAAGAAATCGCTAATGCTGTACTCCGTAAAGTTGCAGCCGCGGACTCCGAAGGGCACCTCCGCAAAATCGGCGTGAGCGCCGGGTTTCTTGCCCGGATGGCGACCAAACTACAAAAACCCGTGAGCACCGCAGTTCGGGGGGTCGGTCGGGGGGCTAAAACAGTTGCGCGGGGAGTGGGGGGCACCGCAATGCCCATGGGTCCCGGCCTCGGGGGCTCTAACCCAGCAGACATCATGCGGGGGGTCACAAACCCCATGCGCGGCATCCCCTCAAGAACACCAGGACCTCGGGTGATGGGACAAGCCACAGGTCCAGTAGGTCCCCGACAACCCATGCAGCCCGGACAGGGTATTTTCAGCTCTAACCCCGCAGAAATGATGTCCGGTATGACCAACCCCGCGTTGGACCGCTTCATGGGGCGCGGCTAAATTTAGGTTTCCTCTTCCCAATCCTCGGAATGCGGGTAATTCGAAGTCGTCTCCGTGGCGTCGTCCACTTTCTCACACCAACACTCGCCCCGCTCCCAGAACTCCGTATCCTCGGTGAAGTCCTCGGCCTCCGTGTGCTCGTACATCACTCGAGCTATCTCGGACCAGCGTTCTTCGGGCACGTTATCAGGAACCTCAATGATGCTCGTGTGCTCCATGCGCGTAAGCGCCCCCAAATTGACTCTGAGTTTCATCGCATCCTCTCCACGAGTTTGATTTCGCCGTCAAGTGCGCGCTCCATCTGGCGAACGGTCACGAGCTGGTCCAGGATGACGTTCTTGTACGAGCCCAGGTCTCGGAGCAGAACCCGCAGAGTCCCGTGCCGCTTCATCCCGTACCGGTCGGCCGGTTTCATGGCCTTGGAGTCCTTGAGCATCTGGTCGAGACGCGCAAGGAGGTCTTTGCTTTCGTCACTCATCCGTTCCTCCCAGTAAAGTTTTGCGCGCAGTCTCGGTCAACAGCCGACACATATCCGCGTAAGTCTCCGCTACATAGAGACGCCCCATAGCCGTATCCACCCAACAATCATTGGGAGCCGCGGTACGCGGAGGAGAAACAATATAGTCCGGAATATGAACAACCTCTCGTACCTCAGCTACCGCTATCAATCTCGGCTCCAAGACCGCGTTGAAGTCGTAAGCGTCCCGCGCCTCTACCTCTACGAACCCTGCAAACGCGAACATCTGTCCACCTCGCTAGTAGGAACCCAATGCACCCGCGTTCCCGGCGGCAAGTGTTGGTGGCAGCTTGAACAAAATGCAAACTGTGAGAGTGGTCCCGGGCCTACTGCCAACTCCTCCCGAGGGTCCGTCGAGTACTGGTGCTCCTGCACGCAAGAATCACATACGAGAGTCGTCTCCTGAAAGGGGTCTTCAACTGCGATTTGTCTCTTCATCTGTTCCTCCTATCTTCGCACCGCCGCTCTTGCACAGTGCCTTGGCAAAAGCGAAGCGCTCAGTCTTGCGCTTTGTGTCAAACACGAAGTCTCCGTTTCGGCTCTTATACCACTCGACATAGCATCCTGAGCACCAGGTGAGACTGGCCGTCCGGTCACAGTGCTCACCGCAGAACGGGCAAAGCATGTGGAAGGGGTAGAGGAACTCCGTGGCTTTCTTTTTCACGCCTTCACCGGGTTCTTCGAGGTCATGATAACGAACTTGGCGTAGCGCTCCAGACGTTCGTCGATGACACCCTGGAGAAAAGCACGTAGACCTTCGACGAGTTCCTCGTCGTGCTCGATTAATTTACCGCGCACGTAAATCTCATCTTTTGGCCCGAGCTGTACAAGCGGCTCCTTCCCGTCCTCGTAGTCGGGAATGTGGAAGAAAATGCAATTCTCATTCTCACTCATCTGTTCCCTGCTCCCTCCTCATCCCTCACGTCTTCGTAACACCTAATCATCCGGTGGTGTTTCTTCACCGCAGCGAGTCCCGCCTTGTAAAACTTCCGAACAATGTGACGTAGCTCGTTGTCCTCTACTCCAGAAAGAGGGGGGCCATTACTTGTTGAATTTACTGCTGCCAGCCATCCGCTCCACGCAGCCTTTTTTCTCTGCTTTCTAGAGTTGGGCATCACTTCCTCTCGTAGGGCACCCCCACCACGAGCCCGATGGACTCCAACAGCTTCTGCAACTCCGGATTGCGACCGCCCCAGTTCAGATAGGCGTAAGTCCCTTTCGGGAGGTTGTGCTGGTTGGCCTTGATGTACGCGTTGGCCGCTTCCTCAGTGAAGAAGATGGTTCCGTGGTGCGGTACCGGGCAGTAATGGTCTTGGTGTCCCGACTCCTGGTAGTTGAAGCGTAAGTCATAGTAGTACGGCGTAGCCGTCGCACGGTTGTCTTGCGTGTTCACCGCCGTCAGGAACTCCTTCAACCACGCCCTCGGGGACAACTCCTCCGGGTCAGTACAGCACGAAAACGCTTCCTCATCGTCGTCGTGCAGCTCCCCGCAAGCAGGGCACACATATTTCTGGACACATTGGACCATGGGTTATTCCTCCTCACTCTCGAAGTCATCGAAGAACTCCGTGCCGTCCCAGTGCGGGTCTTTCTCCGGGTCCAAGACAGTTTCTGTCGTGCAGCTCGAGCAGTACGCGAGGCCAGATTCCGCTTCCCGTGCGAGGTCCTCGAGTTCATACTCTTCGGGATGGGTGAGGTCCGGGTCAGACCAGATGACGATAGTTGTTTTGTTGAGCTTGCGCATCACTCCTCCTCAAACTCGTAGTCGAGCACTTCTTCTTTTGTGAGTTCTTCGCGCCAACGCTCACT
>Ga0180432_10002289_pt1 | contig 28874 bp, 25 predicted proteins | sample SS_ome_10_FD_132414 | JGI IMG/M metagenome (GOLD analysis project Ga0180432, IMG submission 132414) | Hypersaline lake sediment archaeal communities from the Salton Sea, California, USA - SS_1_MS_2 metaG | ecosystem: Environmental > Aquatic > Non-marine Saline and Alkaline > Hypersaline >... | reverse complement strand
GCCCCGGCCGGTAAAAGCGTCTCCATCGGGCCGAACAACGTGACGTCGTCGTCGCTAAAGATCCGATCCGCAGATAGATACAGTTGGGACGTATAGTAACAATCGGAGGGATACGGGGAGGGGCTTAACTGGAAACGATAGCTGTATTGAATCTCGCCGGTTTCCGGCGTCAGCGTTTGGGGATAGCTCCATTCCAGATCGCTCACGGACGCGTCATAGGCGATGGCACGGGTGCAGACCGTGATCGAAAGAGCAATGATGAGTGTGGTCATCCATTTGCTGCGCAGGGTCAACATCATTCAACCTCCTTGTTTTGACACGTTTCTCTTCCCCAAAAAACTTCTGTGCATCCAGGAGAAGTTATTTGGGCACGCCTCCATCAAATTTTGCGTTCGTTAAATTGTGCCTGACGATCCGAGCACTGTCAACAACAGAGTCCGATAAAAATAAAATTTTCCTGATCGCGTGAACGTTTGAATTTTAGATTGATCGAGATAGGCTTTCGGTTATCATATCGGTCTATGAAAAAGATCATTGCAGAACGAGCAGGTAAAATCGACGCCAGTGGGATACGGAAAGTCTTCGCGCTGGCGGCCGCGCTGGACGATCCGGTGAATTTTTCGATAGGGCAGCCGGACTTCGATGTGCCCGAAGCGCTCAAAGACAAAGCGATCGAGGCCATTCAGGCGGGACAGAACAAATACTCACAAACCGTCGGTGACATAACCCTCAAGACGAAGATCACCGAGCGCATGCGAAACGAATTCGGCTGGGATGATCCGGCCGCTCTGGTCGTCAGCGGCGTCAGCGGGGGGCTTCTGCTGGCGTTTTTGGCGATGGTCGATCCCGGCGACGAGGTCATTATCCCCGATCCCTACTTCGTCATGTATAAGCATCTGGTCAATATGCTGGGCGGCACGTGTGTTTTCGTGGACAGTTACCCGGATTTCGATCTGCCGGTCGAGAAAATCGCCGATGCCATCACGGACAAAACCAAGCTGATCCTGCTCAATTCCCCCTCGAATCCGACGGGAGTCGTGTATTCGGAGCAACGGATGAAAGCGATGGCCGAGATCGGCGCCGAGAGAGATATCGTCGTTCTAACCGATGAAATCTACGAAACATTCTGCTATGACGGCCCGTGCCCGAGTATCGCCACGATGTACGACAAGAGCCTCGTCCTGCGGGGTTTTAGCAAGTCGCACGCCATGACCGGCTGGCGCCTGGGGTATGTCGCCGCCGGGGAAGCCCTTCGAGACGTCGTCGAGGAAATGACGAAAATACAGCAATACACGTTTGTCTGCGCGCCGACGCCGTTCCAGAAGGCGGCTATCGCCGCGTTGGATTATGACGTGAGCGACCTCGTCGATGCGTACAGAAAGAAAAGAAATCTGCTGTATGACGGATTGAAAGGCACGTTCGAGCTGGTCAAGCCCGGCGGGGCGTTTTATGCCTTTGTGAAAGCTCCCGGCGGGGCCGCGACGGAATTCGTCGAGAAGGCGATCAAGAGCAACGTGCTCATTATTCCGGGCAGCGTCTTCAGCGAGAAGGATACCCATTTCAGGATCAGCTACGCGACCAGCGATGAGAAAATCGGACAGGGCGTGGAGATTCTCCAAAACCTGGCATTGCAAACGGAGTAACCAGGGAGTATAATCCACAACATGGAGCGTGCATTTCGGATAGCTGCGGTTGGTATGCTGTGCCTGTTACTGTCGGCGGGTTTACGTGCGGGATCGGAACCGAACGATACGGCTACGACGAGTCCTCCTTCAAAGGCGGTCGTTATCCTCTGTAAGGGAGATATTGATGATGGCCTGTATAAATCCATCCAGCGCAGAACAGAGATGGCACTGGACGCCGGGGTGGACTATCTGATCTACGAAATCGGCACCTACGGCGGATTGCTTAAATCGGCGGACGATATCTCCAAATACTTGATCCTCGACATCGGCAAGCGCGCCCATACGGTGGCCTATGTGACGACCGAGGCGATCTCGGCCGGAGCGATGATCAGCGTTTCATGCGAAGATATCATCATGCTCGAAAACACGACAATCGGCGATTGCGCGCCGATTGTGATGGGGGGCAAACTCGAAGGCGTCGAGCGGGAAAAGATCGAAAGCTTCACCCGCGCCGCCTTCATGCGAGCGGCGGAAGCGAACAATTATCCGGAAGCGCTGCTCAAGGCGATGGTGACGATGCAGACCAAGGTGTATAAGGTAAAGAATCTGCAAACCGGCGAGGATGAATTCTTTGAGGATCAGCAATTGCCTGAAGACGCAAACGAATATGACCTCGACAATAAGGAACTTGTCGTCGATGAGGACGAGCTTTTGACGTTGACGGCCTCCCAGGCCTCCGAATACGACATTGCCAGAGCCGTGGTGAAGGGCCGGACCGAGGTCCTCGCGTTTTTAGCCGAACGCGACGGTGTGACGTTTGCGGGCGAGCCGGAGGTGCTCCAGATGCTCTGGTCGGAAGAGATGGTCCGATGGCTGAACTCCCCGGCGGTACTGGCCGTGCTGGTTATGCTCGCCTTGCTGGGCGTCTATATCGAATTCAATACGCCCGGACTGGGATTGCCCGGTCTTGTCGCGGTCATCTGCGTTGTCATTATTGTGGGCAGCAAATACCTTATAGGATTGGCCAATTGGGTGGAAGTCCTGCTGTTCATCATCGGCGTTCTGCTGCTCCTGGTGGAAATTTTCATCCTGCCCGGCTTCGGGATCGCCGGTGTCTCGGGAATTATCTGCATTATCGCGGGTCTGCTTGGGATGCTCTTTGAAAACCTGCCGAACAAAAATCCCTGGCCCTGGCCTCAGGATGCGATGGCCTGGAGTGACTTCACCTCGGGCGTCATGGCGCTGTGCCTGGGCGTGATCGGCTCCGTCGTGTTCGCCTGGATTATCTCGAGATACCTTCCAAAAACGCAGATTCCATTCCTGAGCGGACTGTTTCTCGTCCCGACGAATCGCGGAAAGGGCGGCGTAAAGACAATCAGCCTGACCGCTCCCCACGATAGCGAAAAGCGGACGGTCGCAGTCGGAGATGTCGGCCAGGTCGTTTCGACGTTAAGACCGATCGGGACCGCACGGTTTGGGGATGCCATCGTAAATGTTGTGGCGGAGTCGGAATTTCTTGACAAAGGGACGAAAGTAGAGATAATGGAAATCCATGGCAACAGAGTCGTCGTCAGGGCTGTGAGAGAAAGGCAATAGGAAGAAGTTTATGTTTTGGTGGCTGGCGCTGGCTGTGTGCCTCTATATCCTGTTTGTGTTGCTCATGATCGCCGAGGTCTTCGTACCGAGCGGCGGTTTATTAACGGTGTGCGCATTGGTCTGTCTCATCGGGGGAACGTATATCTTCTTTAGGCAAAGTACCGTCGCCGGCATCGCCGGAATCATCTTTGGTATTATCATGATCCCATCGCTTTTGCGGTATGCCTACAAGGCGCTGCCGAAAACCAAATTCGGCCAGAGCGTTACGCTGGCGCCCCCGGACCGCCCACAGGGTGATGCCGTCCCCGACACACCGGCGCTGGAGAAGCTTTTAGGGTCCGTAGGGATTGTCCTGACGCCCTTACGTCCCGTGGGAATGTGTGATTTTGAAGGGCGAAAGGTCGAGTGTGTCGCCGAAAGCGGCTATATCACCAGGAATGCGAAGGTCGAGGTCATCAAAGTCGAAAGCACGCAATTAACGGTTCGCGAAATTGAACGAACGTAGGGAAATCTATATGAAAAGGATGAAAAGATGGATGCATTAAGAAATCTACTTCTGGCGGCGGAAGGACAGGATTATACCAAGGTGATTGCCATTGCAGCTCTGATTATTTTGAGTCTGATCGCATTGGTCGTTGTCCTGCTGTTCGCGAAATTCGCACGGTTATGGCTGCAAGCGTATTTCTCCAGAGCGGACGTCAGACTCTCCGAGTTGATTGGCATGTGGCTCCGAAAGGTGGATGCTCGAACGATTGTTCTGAGTAAAATCACAGCCATCCAGGCCGGTCTCGAATTGACGACAAAGGATTTGGAAAGTCACTTTCTGGCGGGGGGGCGGGTGCCGAACGTCGTGCGGGCCCTGATTGCGGCTAACCGGGCGAATATCGATTTGTCGCTTCAGACGGCGACCGCCATCGACCTGGCCGGGCGTGATATCCTGGACGCGGTGCAAACAAGCGTCAATCCCAAGGTCATCGACTGTCCCGATCCCGAGAAGAGCCGCGGCACCATAGACGCCGTGGCTCAGGATGGAATTCAGTTGAAGGCAAAAGCGCGTGTGACTGTCCGAGCTAATATCGAAAGGCTGATCGGCGGCGCCACGCAGGAGACCATTATCGCTCGTGTCGGCGAAGGCATTGTCACCACAATCGGCAGCGCCATAACGTACAAGAGCGTTCTCGAGAATCCGGACAATATTTCCAAGTCGGTCTTATCCAAAGGGCTTGATGCCGGAACGGCGTTTGAGATTCTTTCGATTGATATTGCCGACGTCGATGTCGGTGAGAATGTCGGCGCTCAGCTTCAGAAGGCCCAGGCCTACGCCGATTTGGAGCGGGCCAAGGCCGAGGCGGAGAAACGTCGTGCGATGGCCGTCGCGCGCGAGCAGGAAATGCGGGCGCTCGTCGTGGAAAATGAGTCCAAAGTCCCGCTGGCGATGGCGGAGGCCTTCAAGAAGGGCAATCTCGGCGTGATGGATTATTATCGCATGAGAAATGTTATGGCCGATACGTCGATGCGGGATTCCATCTCCAAACGCAAGAAGAAGGAGACATAAATAAGTAAACCAAGATACCCGGTAATCAGGTTGCAGGATAACAGGAAACCAGGATATCAGAATGGATAAATTTTTACTAAATGTATTTACAGCCGGTCCCGGCGATGACGCCGACGGCTGGATGAATATTTTGCTATTTGTTGTTTTAGCGGTCTTCTGGGCTGTGGGCGGTATCATCAAGGCCGCTTCACAAAAAAATAAAGGCAAGCAGACGCAGCAACCTCCTCGAAAGCCGGTTCGTAAAACGCCGACAACCACTCGGACGCGTGCTTCTTCACCTGAACGCTCGTCGAGAAGGCCGCAAGCGCGCCCTCAGACGCAGCCTCGCGTCTCCCGCGCCCCTGAACTCGATAAGGTTCTTCGTTCCAAAATCTTTGAATCGTCTGGAAAGGTGGAATCTGCTTCAGCCGAATATCATGAAAAGCGTATTCCTGAGGATATTCCGGAATTCACCAGCAAACCGCTCGTCGAATTGGATTCGATGCGGCCTGATCGCCCGCAACGAACGACTGAGCCGGAAGAAGAACGTTCTGAGCTTGATTTGAATTATGCGGATGCTGATGAATTGATGAAGGCGATTTTGCATATTGAGATCCTTGGGTCGCCCGTTTCATTGCGCGATCCATCGCGTCAGAACACCGGCTTTTAACTCATTCATTTCCTGGAAGGGCAGTTTGATCCATTTGATAAAACATAGTTCTATGAAACATCGCCCCCCTGCAACGTCCCAGAATATATGTTATGTTTCATTCAGCTTGTGTTCCATATCAGGAGGTATTTGTGCACCTCGGCGGATACAGCCCTTTCCTGCGGTCTTAGAGCGAAAATGGATGATTGACATCCAACGCTAGGTTCGCCGTCTCAGCGAGATTGTCCCAAGTCGCCGCCACCCGGTCCAACAGACCGAGGTTCTGGAGAATGATTGAAATGTTGACGACGGCATCCGAACGTGAGTAGTTGGCTTCCAGATAGCGTTCGAGATTCATCAATGACGAGGCGAATTTGACTTTATTGCAGTACAGCAACGCGGTTCTGTAGTGCAGCTCGAGTGTCTCATCGTCGAGAGACTCGCCGGACGTCAGCGCCTCGAGCGCTTCGGTTTGCTGATCGACTTCGTACAAGCAAATGGCCATTTTGCTCCTTGCCCTGGTGAAAACCGGGTTGATCTCCAAGGCCATCTTGAATGAGCTGATGGCATGTGTGATCCTGCCGGAATTCATTAAAAGAACGCCAAGACGGTAATGTAGATCGGGATTGTGCGGATGAGATTGAATTTGCCGGCAATGTGCGGCGATGACAGCATCGGCCAACCCTTTCGAGTTGCCCTTTCCATCATCCAGCGGATTCCTGCCGAGCCGGACTTTAAACTGAAGGATCGCCGTCTCGGTGAACAACAATGAGCTGTTTGGCTGAATGGCCCCGGCCAGGGACAGCGTGTCGATCGCATCGGCATCCTTACCGGCCCATTTCTGAGACATCGCCAGGCCGATGTAGGCGTCAACGATGTTGTCGTTAATTTCGACCGCTTTATTGAATTGCTGTGCCGCGAGCTGTTCCTGCTCCGCCAGCATATATTGCGTTCCGAGCTTAATCGTCGCCTCAAGAAAATCGGGACAGAGATGAAGCACTTCTTCGTATCGTGAAATGGCATCCGACGTCGAGCCTAACATACGAAGGACATCTGCGTGCTTAATGAGCAAATCGGCCCGCGCCGGCTCGGTCCCTAATAAGTCTTCAAGCTGCTCCAGGGCCTCATGAAGTTGTCCGTCGGCAATCAACGCGTCCACCTCGTGGTCCGGAGCATAGAAATTATCCGGATGGATCAAAATAGCGGTGTTAAATGTATCGATCGCCTGAGCATATCGAGTTGTGGCGATATAGAGATGCCCGAGAATAAGCAGCGTCGAGATATCATCGGGATATTCGCTTTTAAGCAGCTCGTACTGTTCTATCGTTTTTTCCAATTGGTTATTCTTGAAATAGATAGCGGCGAGCCGCTGGGCGGGAAGCTGCAAATAGCTTTTGAATTTCAAGCAATCCTGATAAAATTCGATGGCTTGGGCTTCCTGGCCGAGCCGCTCGTAGCAATAACCGAGCGCGTACAGCGCCATCGTATTGTTCGGCTGGCGGAAGTAAATCGAATTGAGCTCTTTTATTGCTTCGTCGAGCTGGCTTTGATACAAACAAATTGCAGCGGCGGCCAGTCGGCCATGCGTGCAGGAAGGGTACTCAAACAGATACATCCGGAGGTGTTCGGCCGCCGCATCGAGCTTCTTGAGGCTCATCAGTTCAATCGTTTTTCTCAAATGCTCGCAGCGATCCGATGGTGGATCATCCTCCGGCAGCCGGACGGTGTTGAGCCAGTGCCAAATCAAATCTGCGGTGTCGAAGGCTATCGCCCTGCCAAATATTTCAAGTAATCGACTCATACATCACCCACATCCTGCCTTCGATCAAGGGTTGATATCCCTGAAATCGAGATATAAACGCATCTCGGTTTGCTTTTCATCCTAAGTCAATTATCGACCATCAAGGTGCGTAGATTAACGGGCGGATTGACAATTCACCGACAGATGGGACGTTTTATCTCTTGTTCGGGGGGATTGTGTGTGATGTGCCGGTTGTTACGGTTCTAAAAGGTAGAGAAGGCGTTTTGACATGCAGCTCGTTCCAATAATGCTTACGGAAAATGCATTATAGGGACTCAAAAGGCACGAGGTGATGTTTTATTCTGTGTCGGGATCCTTCATTCGACCATGCTCCTCGATCTCGCGCAGATACGCCAGGGTCCGTTCGAGTTTATCGGTCAGGTGTTTGAGTTTCAGTAACGTTCTGACGCGCGTGAGAAGCTCGAGCTTGTTCACGGGTTTGCTGAGGAAATCGTCCGTGCCCGAGTCGATGCCGCGTTCGATATCGCCGAATTCGTTCAGGGCGGTCACCATGATGATGGGGATGCTGCTGTTTTTGGGATCGTTCTTGATTCGCCGGCAAACCTCGAAGCCGCTCATCTTCGGCATCATCACGTCCAGCAAAATCAAATCGGGCGGCGTCTCGGCGACAACTTTCAATGCCTCCAACCCGTCGCTCGCCGGGATCGTCCGGCACTCAATGTCCTCGAGATAGGCTTGCAGCAACTCGCAATTTTGCTGATTATCATCAACGACGAGAATCACCGGCGTCTTCTCTCGTTCCACTCTGGATTTCACGTCACTCATACGAAACATACTCCTACTTCTGAAGGATACAACTTTTTCGCCTCGGCGGCAACGAGATTTACCTCCAGGCCCGCTTCGCGAAACCGGCAGTACGGATGCCAGACCTCAAGAACCCGGTACAAGTCATCAACCATAATGGCGATCTTCTTTACTGACATCGTTCATACTTCCTTGTTAATATTACTATAAATCCCGGAAATTCTCAATGCGGTGGAATGTTAGATAATTGGCGTCGTGTGCGCGGTGGGCACCGCCCCGGCCGTCATCAAAGGCCGTACGGGAAACGGCAATGATGTCGTCGCCTTCAAAAAGCCAGTCAATATACTGAAAGGCATGATTCATGCTATCAGGATGACGCAGGATAACAGACTCGACCGTCCAGGTTCTCAAATCCGGCGATGAGACCAACACCAAATTATTCCGGTAAGCCTGGGGTTCTTTTTCCTTGTTGACCAGCGACCAATAGCGATTCGTTACGGCATCAAATCCAATGGTGAATTTGTTCGTGCCGCCATAAAAACGGATGAAGTCCTTCTCGGGATCGAAGATAACCGACTTGCCATCCTGGTTGACGTGGGCGACGGCGGCTAATTCCTCTTCTTTGTTTTCGACGCGCAGGATATTCACAAGCGTATTCTGAGGCGTAACGACGATATTGCCCTCGAGCCACGCCCGGCCGGGCCAGGCCTGGTCGAAGCGTGAACGGTTGCTCACCGTCCAACTGTCGGCTTTCAACAGGTCCGCGTCCACATCGGCGCTCATGACAAAGGCGCGGAAGTTCGTGCCCCACCCTTCGGGGGGATTTCGGTCCTCCATCGCCCGCCAGATGCGTCCGTCGTGTACAACAACCGGGACCGGTGCGCAGTGATACTGGCCCTCTGACATCAGCAATCCCGATTGTTCGTCATTCGGAATCGTCCAGTTCTGGCCTCCATCCGCCGAGCGTCTGATGACGACCTGGCCGTATTGGCGGCTCGTGCCGATGATGTAAAGCGCCTCCTTGTGAACGAAAAGGGACGACCAGAATTGGCCGTCCAATTCGGTAAGTTTGCGCCATGTTTTCCCGGCATTCTCGGAGCGAAAGACGGCCGTGCGATCCATTTTCGTACCCGGCCCGAAAAAGTCATGCGAGGCGACGTAACGCCCGTTCGGCAAAGCCGCAATACTCGGTGAGCCGATGTACTTTTTCGTTTTGGCGGGGCTATAATCAATAACAACGCCCGGCACAGGCCAGTTGACACCATTGCGAGATGGTTGTACATCAGCCCCCTGCTGGAGCCAGGCAAGGTTAAAGGTGTAGTACTGCTTGCTGCTGATTAAATGGATCAACCCGTCGGGCGTTTGGGTGGCCGCCAGATAACCTCTCGGCTCGGCGTGGGTTTGATCCATGATGAATTTTCCGGTATTTCCGCCGCCATCTATTTCTCTGGCCGGGCCGCCGTCGGTGATAAGCCTCTTGACGGGCCAGGTCTTGCCCTCGTCAAAACTCAATGCGGCAAACATACCGAACACCCGCCGGTCCAGGCCTTGAGGATCGCGGATCATCAATCCTCTTTTCCGGTCTGTGAAACTGACGAATAAGATGGGGCCTTGCTGCAACCGTTTTAAGATGAGTCGTTGCCCCCCGCCGAGCGGTGGAAACTCGCTGGCTGAATACGTCCAGTTCTTGCCCATATCTTCTGAAATACTCATGGGCATCCGGCCGTCGATATTATCGCCGCGTCCGAACGCCATGAGTCTTCCGTCTTTAAGCTGGGTGACGCCGGCGTGAATGCCGGCGATCCACGCACCGGTCGTACCGGCTCTGAATGTCGGATTGGGCCGACCTGCCCCGGGATCCACCCAGGTCTCGCCCTGGTCACGACTTATATGCACGGACGTCCCCCCCCTGCCTCCGGTGACGGCATCGCAGGGCAAGAGGATAAATCCTTCCCGCGTCCGAAAGACCGATTCGACGGGCATGTGCCGAAGGCCGTGCTCGGGATTAATAAGCCGGGCCTTGGACCAGGTCGCGCCGCTATCCGTCGAAGTTCGCATCACCGTGGCGAGATTGCCCCATGTCGCCGCTGCGGAGAGACCGTTAAAATGATAAATGGTACCCCATCCGTCAGAATAGAATGCGGGTGCGTGGTCGTTACGATCCGGCGCATCCCAGAAGAGCGAGGCAGGCTCCCATTGCTCGACGCCATATCGCAGCCGGCTCGCCAGGATGGTGAGTTCCCGGCCGGGCTCATTCCGGCATGAATACCAAATGGCCAAAAGATCGCCGTTCGGACAATCGACTAACGCCGGATCATGATTGTGCCTGGAGTACATCGGACCGTCGGAGCTGGGAGGGATTTTGACGTACTCGGTGGGACCTTTGAAATGCGGCTGGTCGGGATCGGGACCTTTGCTCCAATCCGGCCGAAATTGTTGGTTAACGTTTTGGCGATTCATTGCGGGTGTGGGAACCGGGAGCGGCTCGGTCTTCGGTATGTCGCCGAGGACCACGCGAAAGCCAATCAGCCAGCTTTTATCCTCCGGAAGCGCCGCCAACCGGTTGGCCGAGCGTAAGAATGAAATCTCCGTGCTGTGACTGCCGCCGCGTGTGACCTTGAAATCCCCATCGATCCGCCCTACCGGATCCGTCTGAGCGGCTGGCTCATAAGGACCGTACCCATCGGAACACCATTCCTCGACATTGCCGTGCATATCGAACAGCCCCCACGGATTCGAGGGAGTCTGCGTGACAACGAGCGGAACCGGGTCAGCCCCCTTCCGGCGGCGAGCAGGATCGGGAAACCAACTTATCCCGACATTCTTATGAAATTCCTTCGGCAAGCTATCTCCAGTATGATATGCAGTCGTCGTGCCGGCCCGACAGGCATATTCCCATTCGGCTTCCGTTGGGAGGCGATAAGGCTTGCCTTCCTTCTGTGAAAGCCATTGGCAAAACTGATTCGCTTCGTACCAGTTTATAAAAACAACCGCTTCGTCGTCTCGTTTCGAATAGCCGAGTTTGCCGCGGAATGGACGGTGTTTCGGATCAAATTGCTCGTATTGGGCGTTCGTCACTTCAGTGACGGCCATGAAAAAAGGCTTTGAAATCCTCACCGGATGAACCGGTTGCTCGTCCCAATCGCCGCCCTCTCCTTGGCCCATCCGAAAGGAACCCGGTTCGATGCGAACAAACTTCATCCCAAGAGAATTGACAAACGTATCAGCCGACTGTGCTTGTGTGGCAGTGTGTAGGAAAAATACACTATTCACAAGCCATAGGACAAGCGTCACCCGTCGTTTTTTGTTCATACTCATTGCCTTTCACACCGTTTGATTGCCATGAGCTTCGATAAATTGCCGAACCTGCGGCCTGATGTATATGTGTTCGACATCCACGACTTTTAACACGGCTTCCGCACAGAGGGCGGCCGCGGCTATCGACGAGGCCTGCGTATCCAGAAAAAAGATCCCCTCGCCCTTGATCGTGCAAAGCCCCCCGCCGCCGCCCCCAAGGGGCTCATTGCGAATCGTGACGCCATTGGCCTCCAGCAGCGCCAGAAGCTCCTGCAAAATCATCTGTTCGTTCATGATCGGTCGATTATTTTCTCTGAGCCGGCATTCAAGAAAAACGTCCTAAAACGTCGATGTATATCAATAGAAACCGAATTCTATCTCAGGAGCCAAGAATTGGCAAGCATTACGGAAAAACGCCTTTCCTTGCACCGGCGCGTGGAAGTCCAGCGGCACCAAAATGAGTCCCTGAAATATCAGCTCGCCGGCTTGCAGCATCTGGCCAATATCGGGACGGTCAGCCATATGATCGCCCACGAGATGAATAACCTTCTGACGCCGATGAAAAGTTATGCCACGTTTGCCCTGAATCATCCGGACGATCAAGCCCTGGCCCAAAAGGCATTACAGAAAGCGGTCCGCAATTGCGAACGGGCCTCTAAGATTATGGACAGTATGCTCGCTATGGTGAGCGGGAAGAGTCAGGATCGAATGGAAATTCGGCTTCGCGAATTGATTGAAGAGGTTTTTACGTGTCTTTGCCGGGATTTCACGAAAGACGGAATCACCGTCGAACTGCACATCCCCGATCATCTGACAATTGACGTTGTGCCCGTTCAGTTTCAGCAGGTTTGTATGAACCTGATCCTCAATGCCCGCGATGCGATGTTGCCGCGCGGCGGCGTTTTAACCATCAGGGCCGCGGAAAAAAAGGAAACGATCGAGTTAGATATTATCGATAGCGGCGATGGGATTGATCCGGACGTTATGAACACGATCTTCGAGAGGTTCTTCACGACGAAAAAGAAAGGCAGCCCGGCGGCGGAACATTCAGGCGCCGGACTGGGATTGGCTTTTTGCAAAATGGTCGTCGATGGACACGGGGGGCACATTTCGGTACAATCGGAACCTGGTCATGGAAGTACTTTTAAAATTGCATTGCCCAAAACCATGGTCCGGTAATCACAAATGGTGGCCCAGGTTCCGAAGCTCATTTTGCTGGTGATTTTACTTGCCGGTTCAGCCTTTTTTTCAGGCTCAGAAACGGCTTTCTTCAATCTCTCACCTCGTCAAATAAAACTCTTGAGAGAGTCGAAACATCGCCTGCAAAAGCTCACCGCCAGGCTCTTAAGCAAACCCGGCCAGTTACTGAACTCCTTCTTGTTCGGAAATATGGTCGTGAATGTCTTGTATTACGCCGTCGCCAGCGTTCTGACGATTCGTATGAAGGACTATGGCAGTATAGCGGCGGCGGCTACGGCGCTGCTCAGCTTCTTCGCGTTAGTGCTTTTCGGTGAAATCCTGCCTAAATCCATGGCCTATTCAAATTCGAAAGCCCTGAGTGTTTCGGCCGCCCTGCCGACGTTCTTGTGCCTGAAAGTTTTCGCTCCTCTTGAATTCGTATTCAAAATGCTTGTCCTGGAGCCGGCCATGCGGCTGCTTTTAGGGCCGAGACGGAAGCCGAAGGCCATTAGCGTCAATGAATTCAAATCCCTAATTGAGACCATCCGAAGACAGGGATTGATTAGTGCCGATGAAGATCGACTTCTGGCCGAAGTGATCGAATTGGGTTTTTTGAAGGTTCGTAACGTCATGCGCCCGCGGGTGGATATGTTTGCCTGCGCCGTGACGGATGCGAGCCGGGATGCCCGTGAAAAGATGGAGAAACATCGCCTGACAAAATTGCCCGTTTACGTCGGCGAGATAGATAACATTGTCGGCCTGGTCCATCTTCGACAAATCCTGCTGAAACCCGACATGTCGCTGGACCGGATCGTCCAGCGGGTTCATTTCGTTCCGGAACAGAAAACCGTGGAGTCCCTTCTGGAGTTCTTCCGCAGGAGTCAAACGGATACAGCCGTCGTCGTGGATGAATATGGCGGCATCGCGGGGTCTGTGTGCCTTGAGGATATCGCCGAAGAGCTGCTCGGTCAAATTGAACCTGCCGGGCAGATTGAGCCGGTTCAGCAGACGGGGCCTTTCGAATATCGCCTGGCGGGCAATCTCGCCGTTCACGACTGGACCGACGTATTCGGTATCGATCTGGCTCAAACACGCCAGGTGACGATTGGCGGACTGGTTACCGCCCTGCTCGGTAAGATACCCCAACCGGGAGATGCGGCGCGTTTGAAAAACCTCAAATTCACCGTGGAAAGAGTGCAAAAACGGCGAATCGAAACGCTCATACTAACCCTCGAACCGTTCCAAAACAATGGACAATAGCATACTCATCGTATTGATTGTTGTGTGTCTTGTGATGTTAGGAGGACTGTTCTCAGGCTCCGAGACGGGGCTATATCAACTGAGCCGGCTACGCTTGCGATTAGGTGTTGAAAAAAAGCAGTTTCCGTTTGTTATCCTCGGTCGCTGTTTGCACGACAGCTCCGGCTTGTTGTTGTCGCTTCTGATCGGCAATAATCTCGTCAATTATCTGGCCACAAGCGTCGTAACGGGTGTGTTTTTGAGTCGGATGGGTATCGAATTTGAGCATCGGGCCGAAATCTTTGCGACGTTACTCATGGTTCCCATCCTTTTTGTCTTCTCTGAAATGATTCCCAAGAACCTGTTTTTTTATCGTGCCGACCTACTCATGCCTTACCTTTCACCGGCCCTTTACGTTTTTTACAAACCCCTCAAGTGGAGCGGGATCGTTCCCCTGTTTAAATGCTTATCGCGTCTTTTCGCGCGGCTGGCCGGATTAACGGTTTCTTCAGGGACAGTCATCGCTTCCACCCAAAGACACAAAGTCCAGGCCATCCTGAAAGATACACACGAAGAGGGCATTCTAAGTCCCGTGCAAAGTGATATCGTCAAACGCCTGGTGAGTATTTCACACGTTCATATCGGGTCCGTCATGATCGGCATGGGGCACGTTGAAAAAATTCCGATCGATTCCGACCGTTCTGCACTGCTCAGCAAATTAGGCAAATGCGCCTTTACCCGCCTGCTTGTGACACGATCTGAACGCGGCGATATTCTCGGTTTCCTCAATATCTACGAAACGTTAGGCTCGTCGCAAGAGTTCGCCAATCTACGTGACTATATCAAGCCCATTCGGGAACTTGACGCTCAGACAACGGTTACGGACGCGATCCACTTCATGCAGGCTGAACAGCAGAGGATCGTCCTGGTGAGCCGAGCCGGCCGGCATGGACGCAACAGATACATCGGGATCGTCACGATGAAGGATCTCGTCGAGGAGCTTATCGGGGAGCTCGCCGAGTGGTAACGTCATTTATTATTGACTATTTTCGATTGACGATGTAAATAACACGCTGATGATATCTTCAAGAATCGCTATTATAATCGTTGTGACTCTACTCATCGTCCTCTCGGCGGCGATTTTGGCCGGTAGTATGACCAAACCTGTCGGCCGGGACGAACAGATGTATTGCACCGGGGCCGTCTGCCTGGCCCAGGGCAAGATGATCTATCGGGATTTCTCATACGCCGCCCAGATGCCCTACCATCCATTGCTCTGCGCCGCCCTGTACAAGATGCTCGATACGACGCACTATCTGCTTGTGGGCAGATTGCTCTCAAGTGGTTGTGATATCCTGGTGATGATTCTGATCATCGCGATTTACCGGCATGTCTTCAAGCCTTTTGCCATAACCGGCACGTTACTGGGCCTGGCGGGGGTTGTTTTGTATCTCTTCAATCCGCTGGTCGATTACGCCAACGGTTACGCCTGGAACCATGATGTGGTCGTCTTGTGCATCGTATTGTCTTTGTGGTTATTTATCTCAGCGGATTTTCAGAAGAAATCCGGATATTGGCGCATAGCCGCCATCGGCGCCTTGCTGACATTCGCCACATTCATGCGCATCACGACGGTTTTAGCCGAACTGCTGTTTTTCGTCGTTATCCTGGCTTCCCCGGCTAAATCCATCAAACAGAGAGCTAAAAACGCCCTGCCCTTTTTAGCCGCGTCGGCGGCGGTGGTGATGTGGCCTTTGTGGGTCATCGCCCAGGCCCCGAAAGCGTTCTTTCTCAATCTCGTCAAAATCCCGGCATTCTACGGCCGATGGCTGCACGAGATCGGAATGGTCCATAACAAAGTCGGCCTGACATTAGCGTGCTTAATGACGCCGGGTTACTTTGTTTTAATCGCCCTGCTGGTTTACCTGTTTCTCGCCGGGTTCATTCTTCGCCGTAAATTGAAGATTGCGGACAGGAACAGCTTGCGGCTTGTCGTTCTGCTACCGGTCGTCTTTTTTGTGGTCGCCCTGATTCCACCGACGATATGGCGGCAATATCTGGCGATTCCGGTCCCGTTTCTGGTGATCGCCCTGGCTTTTCCTCTTTCCTATTTGAGACGGCTGAGCGATAAAGGCAATATCAGCCGGCAGTTCAAAATAGCATCGGTCTCCATGGGCGTCGGTGCGCTGCTCGCCATCCTCGCATATCCGTTTGTTTTATTTCGGACACCCATAGCCCTTGTGCCGGAAAAATGGGTTCCGATCGACCTGCACAGGGTTTCAGAAGATATCGTCGGCAGGGCGAAAGAGCCCAAGCAAATTCTCACCTTAGCCCCCCTGCTGGCGCTCGAAGGCGGCGGCAAGATTTATACGGAATTGTCCGCAGGCGCCATTATTTATCGAATCGCCGATTATCTCACTCCTCATGAACGACAAATCACGCACACCGCCGGGCCGAAGAATCTTCCCGCCCTCATAGAAACCACGTCTCCTTCGGCCGTGATCCTCAGAGTCGAAATGCCCCGTCTTGAGCAACTCATCAGCGAAATTATCGTCCAGCCCGACTGGGAAAAAGAAGAATACGAAAACGGTCCCATCGTCTATTTCAGTCCATAATCCTGATACGATAAGCACCGAACCTCTCTTCTCTTTCTTCCGGCTATATTGAGAATTTCTGAAAAAGAAAATCAAATCCCAATATTTTGTATTGACCCTTTGTTAAAGCCACGATATGTTGTGGAAAGTCGTCGGTTTGCTCCCTTGTGGGGCATCGCAAGAGGGAACCCGGTTGGAATCCGGGGCTAACCCGTAGCGGTATGTAGGAACGACAGCCATCATAAGCACTGCGATTTGAGAGCGGGAAGCGATGGCCGGTAGGACGCCGATTTGGAATAATCGGAACGCCTATAAGCCCGAAGACCTGCCGACGACCCGTACCGATGCGATACGGAATGACAACCTGGCTTTCGAGGGTAAAGCCGTTGTTCGCCAAAAGTGCTAATAGCGATGGGTTACATGGCAGACTCCGGCGTCAATCCTCTGAATGCTTTTCCGCGTGGAATCATGTTGTCATAATTTTTGAAAAGGATGTCGTTACGGGCTGTTTGCCTAGGCTTGCATAAGGATATGCACTATGGGATCGGTTAAAACCAAGGTCGTATTGATTCGGGCCACGGACGAGGCGGAGGGATTAATTGCCTCTGCCGGAAAACTATGTTACGCGCACGACAGTCAAAAAGTTTTCCGAACCGACTCGAACGATTCCGGCCAATTCGTGCAAAAACTGATGCAAATGGGCCATGAAAGCCCGATCGAACACGTCGTTTTTACCTTCTATATCGAAGGCATCTCCCGTGCTATGACCCATCAATTGGTGAGGCATCGTCTGGCAAGCTACTCCCAACGCAGCCAGCGATACGTGGACCATGATGCGTTTGATTATGTGGTTCCGCCGCGTTTACAGGGCAAGACGGTTGAGATGGACGGCGAGCGTATCGACGCCGTCGCTTATTTCGAGCAGACGATGGCCCTGATTGCCGAACGCTATGCCAAACTCCAGGAGGCACTCGGCCCGAAGGGAGAAACAAGCAACGAGGACGCCCGATACATCTTGCCGAATGCCTGCGAAACGAAAATCCTGATGACGATGAATGCCCGGGAGCTTTTGCATTTTTTCGAGGAGCGGTTGTGCGTCCGCGCCCAATGGGAAATACGCCGTGCGGCCGAGCAAATGCTGCAGCTCGCCAAGGGGGTGTGCCCTTCCCTTTTCGCCAAAGCCGGGCCCAAGTGCATCCGGCTCGGAGGGTGTCCGGAAGGGACGCGATCCTGCGGAAATTATGACGGGATCAGAAGGAAATACGACGCCGAATATAAACGCGAAATGGAACAGCAATTCGTCGATCTACCATGCAAAGCCCATCACCAAAGTGTGCACGTCAAAGATTAAGTGCCGGATACGTCCATGTCTATACGGGCGACGGCAAGGGCAAGACCACCGCGGCCATTGGGCTCGCTATACGGGCCGCCGGGGCGGGTCTGCATGTACTTTTTACGCAATTTATCAAAGGAATGACCAGCAGCGAAATCGCCGCCCTGCAAACGTTCTCCGATCAGATCACCGTCCGGCAATACGGCCGAGGCCGATTCATCCGCGGCGGGCCTTGCCGGGAGGACATCGGCGCCGCCGAGCGGGGGCTGGTTGAGATCGAACGGGCACTTGTCGAAGGCGATTACGACATGATCGTCCTCGATGAGGCCAATGTGGCCGTTCAATGCAATTTGTTCTCCGTTGACAAGCTGGTCGAACTGATCGCATCGAAACCGCCGGACATAGAGATGGTCATTACAGGTAGAAATGCACCTTCTTGTCTGCTGGACTATGCCGACGTGGTTACAGAGATGAGGGAGATCAAACATTATTACCGCAAAGGCATTATGGCCCGCATCGGAATCGAGAAATAAAAGGAGTGAAAGATCATGAAGGGATCGTGCAAGAAGAACTCAGTCCGGTTGACCCGAACAATCTTCGTTCTTTTGTTCTATCTTGCCGGCTTAACTTGTGCCGAGTCATTGACATTACCCGTGAATCAGCGTCCCGATTGGCTGCAACGAGACGGCATTGTCATGGCGGGCAGTTGGGAGCCGTTACTGTTCCGCGTTCGGCGCGATGGTAGCGAGGGTTACACGCCTACGGCGGAGCAGCAAGCCGCCTATGTGAGGGAACACAGCCCTGAGATGATCGCCGAACTCAAGGCCCTCGGCGTCAATTTCATCATGATGCACTGCTATAAGGGCGCCGGTCTTGACGCGGAACGTCAGAGTATGGCCGATGCGGTTCACTTTGCTTCGCTCTGCCGGGGCGCCGGCTTGCGTACAGGGGTGTACAACTATAGCGGGGCTTTCTTGTGGGAGCCACTGTTTAAGGAGACGCCGCAAGCCCGGGATTGGGTCTTGATCGGTACGGACGGCAATCCGGTCACGTACGGATCGGCGACCTATCGCTACCGCTGGAACCGGAACCACCCGGACGCTCAGGCATTCTACCGGCAACTCGTCCGATTTGCGGTCCGGGATATTCGAGCCGACCTTCTGCACTTCGACAACTACGGGCACGGTCCCGGTTGGGATGCGAACTCCGTACAACGGTTTCGGGACTATCTGAGCGATACGTTCACCCTCGATCAGTTGAAGAAAATGGGAATTGATAGCTTGAGGACGGTCCAGCCTCCGATAGCGGGAACGAAGGATCTGCTGCAAAGGGCGTGGCTGGAGTTTTGCTGCCGGTCGCTCGCCGCTTCGTATCACGACATGAGCCGGTACGCCCGCTCGCTCCGCGAAGATATCCTGATCGAGTGCAATCCCGGCGGTCCGGGTCATCGGATTCGCCCGCCTGTCGATCACGGCCGGCTCCTTCAGGGAGGCGAGGCTTTCTGGGACGAAGGCAGAGCGCCCGGCTATACGAACGGGCAACTGCGCTCACGCATCCGCACGTATAAAGTCGCCCGGCGGATGGACAATATCGCCTTTGCCTATAGCACCAATCCCCTTGAGATGGCTGAATCCATGGCCTTCAACCGCGATTGCCTCGGGTGCATCTGCTGGTTCGAGTATGGCAGGATCGTCGTCAAGCCCGGCTCGAATGAGCCGATTACGAAAACCCTCGCTCCATTCATTCGTTTCTTTCACAAACGCCGCGACCTGCTGCGTCGGGCGAGCGTTGTTGCCGACGTGGCCGTTCTTCGCAGCTTCCCATCCCAGGTGTTCGCGGATTCCAAATATGCTCAACTGACCTATCGTGTCGAACAAGCCCTGATCGAAAACCGGGTTTGCTTTCAGATCATATACGATCATCACCTTAACGATCCGGCCCGCTACCCCGTACTGGTTCTGGCAGGGTGCGTGGCGCTGTCCGACCCGCAGATCAGGCAAATCAAGCAATACGTCGAATCCGGCGGGCGGCTTTGTATTGTGGGTCCCGTTGCAACGCACGATGAGTGGATGTTGCCGCGAGGAAAACCGGTGCTGAACAACCTGCCGAATGATAGAGTCATACGCATCGGGGAAAACGACGACGTCATCAGCGGGGTCCGCCATGCCTGCGGCGAGAGGCTTTCCGTATCGGTCCAGGGGCCACACGGATTGTGTTCAGAACTGACCGAGCAGCCCGGCAGACGCCTCATTCATTTGGTGAATTACCGGGACGACGGCCCTGTCAAAGATATCTCAATCAAGCTCCGCCTGCCTGATAAGCACCGTATTCAAGCGGTAACACTGGTGAGTCCGGAACGAGAGAACGATCTTAAATTGGACTTTCGGGAACAAGCCGGCATGGCGACTTTTAACGTACCACAGGTGAAAACATACGAAATCGCTGTCATCACGTTGAAATAGAGCCTATGATGGGCAGTACACTATGATGGATCATTTACATCGGAATTGTTATCGAAATAATCGATTAATTCTTTCGCGATGCTGTTTATTACCGTTCGGGTTTGACCGTTGGCGCTATTGACGAGGATGGAGAAGATATAGTCGCCCTGGCCCGTGCTGCATACACCCGACAATGACCGGACGCCGTTGATATAACCGGTTTTACCCCGAATTTTGCCTTTGTATTGTTCTTCTTTAAAGTAGCCGCTAATGGTCCCATCGACTCCCCCTATGGCCAGCGAATCTCGATAGATCGGCCAGTCCTCGCTCTCGTAAAGGCTGGATAGAACCGTGGTGATCGTATAAGCCGTCAGCTCGTTCTGCCGGCTCAAGCCGCTGCCGTCGTCGAGATAGAACTGGCTCTTATCGATACCCAGTTCCATAAGGTAATCCGCGACCCGTTCTCGTCCTGTCTCCCAACTGCCGTTTTTGCCATCCGGATTGGTGTGAGCGGCAATCGTTTTGAGCATCGCCTCGGCCACGAGGCCCAGGCTGTTCTTGTTGCACCGCTTGAGGCAATCGGCCATCGACGTTGTGAATTCGATCAGTGGGCTGAAATCGTTCCCGTCATCGAACGTTTTTTCCACAAGCTGACCCTGGGCATTGATTCCCGTGGCCACGAGGTGCTCGAACAGCAAAAAGCCGAAGAATGCGGCGGGCCGTTCTATCGCCACGTCGAACGGTCCGACGGCGTCTTTGCATTTACCGAAGACGATCAACGTATTCGGGTGACGGTTGCGGTACGTGCCCACGGCGCCGTCGCCTTTCGATATCGATGCGACGTTATTCACAAGGGATACGAACATCGTTTGCGGATCGACAAAAATCGCAACCTTGCCCTCCACCTTCTTGGCGCTGATTTTCACGCAATTGTCGTTGTAGTTCAGGCCGCTCACCTCGCAGGCGTACCACCTGTTTAGGTCCCTGGCCGGCCAGCTCGGGTGGACGCGCTCATTATCAAAGACCGTGCTGTCAACAATAATGCTATCGATCTTTTCGATGCCTTCGGACTTCAGGGCGTGCGAAATATCCTTGAATATCCAGCCCGGCTCCCGGCCATACCAGCTATCCTTCCTTTCGTCGCCCAGGAGCGGATCGCCGCTGCCGATGACGACCAGCGTGCTGCCGCAGAGTCCGACCTTTGTTCTGTACACAAAATCCGCTCCCAGGTACTTGAGTGCCGCCGCACCGGTGATGATCTTCATATTCGAGGCCGGGATCATTAATTCTCGTGCATCGTGATCGTAAATCGTCTTACCGGAATCCGCTTCAATGATGTGAATGGAAAATCGGACTCTCTGCTCCAAAGATTCACGAATGATACGATCGATCTTGCCGGTTAGATCGACCCTGACTTCAGGCTGATTTTCGCCCAGTGAAACCGATGTGGCCTCGACCGGCGTCGCGCACCATACTCGGGGGATGATTGGCGCAAGATGGCTGCTGTAAAGCGCCAATCCAAGCCCAATCAATAAATTCTTTATTTGCGTTCTCATAGGGACATGTATTATTCCGCAAACACGGGGGTGCATCAATATTTTTTCTACATTAGATGCTTTTTTTTAACATGTCCCTTCCAGACTGCAGCCTGATCCGCCGTCGCAACGCCTATCCGACCTATCCATTGAAAGGATTTGAGGTTGCAGGACGTCGAGATTCAAAGTAAACTGCTTTGTCAGCCTGATAGGGATAAAAAATAATGAAAGAAAAGGCAAAATTAGCGGAACAGAACGCGGATGGGACGTATCCTAAAAACAAGCCGCGTCCTTCCGGCGACAGCAAGGAGCCGTTGGAACAAAAGCGGCATGCGCTCGTCGCGCGGCTTAAGGCCGGAGATCGTGCAGCGGCGTCCGATCTGGTCGATGAGTACTACCAGCAAATATATCTGTTCATGCGGAGACTCGGCCACGATCGTCAGAGCAGCGAAGATCTGACACAGGAAGTGTTTTTCAACGCCTGGCATCATATTGGACAGTTGAAGGACGAAAGAGCATTGAATAGCTGGCTCTATCGCATTGCGAGCAACGTCTCGAACTTGTACTGGCGACGACATAAACATAAAGAAGTGATCGGGATTGAAAATATTAATGCCCCGGAGGTCAGCACGGGCCGGAACGATGAATTTGGGCATTATGAGCAGTTGGAACAATTAAATTACGCTGTAGCCCGGCTGCCGGTAAAACTAAAACAGACGGTCGTTCTTCATTATATGCAGCAATTGACGATTGCCGAAGCGGCCCAGGTCGCGGGCATCAGGCAAGGAACCTTCAAAAGCAGGCTCAACAGGGCCCTCAAGGCTCTCAGAAAAAGGGTTACATGATACAGGCTCCCACGGACGCCGTTACCTGCGGGCCCTATGAAAAAGAGAATGGCTATGGACGAAGAGCAAATCCAACACCTCCTGATGGAATTGGGTCCCCGGCTGACCGAACCGGTCCCACCCGATCTCGGCGAGCATATCAAGCAGCGCATCCCACACCGTCTGGCCCGGCATAAAATCAGTTGGGATACCGTCAATATCATCATCGACTTGAGATTGAGCAAATCCGTTGCCGCCGCGGTGATCGTCATTGCCCTGGTTTTGTTGCTGAACCTCTTTGGAGATCGAAATTCACCGATGGGCGGCATCGTCCAGGATGGCGTTCTTCTGGTCAAATACTGGGGAAAAGCCGGAAAAATCGACCTTTCAGCGGTAAAAACGAAATACGAGCACCTGCTCGAACGCGGAGAAGAAGTCGTTTGGTACGGGGATTTCGTCGATCCGAAAGATAGCCATGCCGTGCTAATGCACCAGAAGCTCACCGACGGCACCTACATCGTCACATTCGCCGATGGGCATGAAAAAGAAGTCGATTCGGAGGAATTGATCCGGTTTATGGCCCGCATGTTGCGACGAAAACCGAATTGACCACGACTTAGCGGGGGAAAATCAGGAAATTATCGCTTGAGTTCGCGCCAAGCATGTGTTAAAATGGTGAAATGTATAGGTGACAGTCTAAACAGACATTTTTCTGATATCTGAAGGAGAATTGAATATGAGCAAGAAAAGAGGGTTTACTTTGATCGAGCTTTTGGTCGTCATCGCGATTATCGCGTTGTTAATGGCGATTTTAATGCCGGCCCTGCAACGCGTGAAAGGCCAGGCGCAGGCGATTTCGTGCCAGGCAAGATTGAGAGAATGGGGTCTAATCTTCAAGTTGTACACGGACGATTATGACGGCTATTTCAACGAAGGCTGGGGCAGTGGGGCCAGTACATTGTATCCAAATGCGTTGAGATCCTATTATAAGAATAATTATGAAATGCTTTTATGCCCGACGGCCACGAGAGAAATGGAAAACAGCAATGACTGGGGTACGTTTAAAGCCGCTTGGCGCGAGATGGCTGGAACTCGTTATGTCTTCAGCTACAATATCAATTCCTGGACGAACTATATGCACGGGGATCGAGGTGATCGTTGGGAAGAATGGTTCTGGAAAAATGTCAATAACACAACGGCTATCGCGCCGGGAACCCGAACCCCCACCGGCAAGTCCGTGAGTCTCAATACGATACCGGTTATCGGAGATGGGACATGGCACGATGCCTGGCCGCGGGATACCGACGCGCCGGCGCAGACGATGGATGCCTTTGGAATCGGCGACCGGGGTACGAGCGGCGAGATGAACCATTTTTGTATTGACCGTCATAGCGGAAATGTGGGGATGCTCTTTATGGACTGGTCCACACGGCGGGTTGGTCTCAAAGAACTTTGGACGTTGAAATGGCACCGATCATACGTCACAACCGGCGCCTGGACGAAAGCCGGCGGCGCCATGCCCGAAGATTGGCCCGTGTGGCTGAGAAACTACAAAGACTACTAAGAAAAAATGAAGCACTCGCAAAGGCCGGCCCTGAAAAAGCCGGCCTTTTTTACTTCGTCTTCGATCTTAGAAACAGAGGGAGTGACACCATGAGCAAATCTAAAGGTTTCACATTGATTGAGCTTCTGGTCGTGATCGCGATTATTGCATTATTGATGGCGATTCTCATGCCAGCCCTCCAGCGGGTCAAAAAACAGGCGAAATCGATTCTCTGTCAGGCCAATCTTAAGGAATGGGGGCTGGTCTGGGCGATGTACACCGATGAAAATGACGGGCAATTCCCGGATTATCTCGGCGGCAACTGGATGTCGAAATTGCTGGATTATTATTCAAACACGGAGAAGCTGCTCTTTTGCCCGATGGCGACAAAAACTCAGTCGGAGGGGGCGGAAGTACGCTTTTCGGCGCTCGAGGGCGGAGGCGGAAGCTACTCCCTGAATGAGTGGATTTACGATAGCGATGATACCAGCGGCGGCCGAGACCTCGATTTTTACTATAGGAACATTAACCATAAAGGTCTCAATAACACACCGGTGATGGCGGACGGGGCCTGGCGGGCGGATGGACAGCCCTTCCCCACGGATAGCCCTCCGTCCTATGATGGCGAGCCGCGCTCGGGGGTAGGGACATCGGGAGATGAAATGCGCATTTTCTGCATCGACCGGCACGAGGGCGCCATCAACGTTTTGTTCATGGATTGGACGACACGGAAGGTCGGTCTCAAGGAGTTATGGAGCTTGAAGTGGCATGCCGGTTTCGATACCGCCGGACCGTGGACGATGGCCGGAGCGGCCATGCCCGAAGACTGGCCGGAATGGATGAGACATTACAGGGATTATTAAGAACAGCTCTGAGCTGCTTACCGGCGATGGCGAGGGCTTTCAGGTCAATAGATAATCGCTGTGGCCTCTTTAATTTTCGCAATCACATCCTGAGGATCGGCGGAGTACGGCACGAAACCATCGAAGCCTTTTTGGAGTAAAGCCGCCGATTCCAAATCACTAAGCTGATTGGCCAGTGCGATCACCTTGATCGTTCGCAAATCTTCATCCTCACGAATCCCTCTGCAAATGCCGACGGCATTGATGTCCTCGGCCAAGAAGCTGACGAGTATGACATGGGGAGAAAACGCCTGAACGACAGCGCCGGTCTCAAAGGTGCTCCCGACGATTTGCACGTCATAGTCGGCCTTGGTTCGGAGAATATCCGCCAAAGCGGAGGCCGTCTTGTCGTTACTGTCTGCAATGAGCACGCGGATCTTCCCAACCGCCAATTCCTCGGTCGGCATATTATGGACTTTCATGAAACGAACCAATTCGCTGACGGGTATGCGTCGATCCTTACTGCCGGGGATGCGATAGCCCTTGAGTTGGCCCTTGTCAAACCACTTTGAAACGGTTCGCGGCGCCACGTGACAAATTTTCGCCACATCGCCCGTCGTTAGTACATTCTTGCCTTTCGCCATATCTCGATTCCCACAAGTGCGTCTTTAAAGCATCTTTATCTTCGGTTGTTGAGCGAGGACGATTTAATAGAACCCCTGGATTTTGGGCCTTAACTATGAATAAACAGTGATTTCCGACAAGGGAGGTCCCATAAGCGACCCTAAGAAGGGATATCTCAAAGCGTTGCACTGGGACTCGGAATTGTTTTTGATTTGGATCCTTGAGCCGGTAGAATCCTATTGAAGGTTGTCTGGTAATCCTATGAGGAGATTTCGATATGCAGATATATTTGTCCCGGCCGGATGTTACCGACAGAGAAATTGAGGCGGTCTGTGCCGTGTTGCGAAGCCCTGATCTTTCCTTGGGGCCTCAATTGAGCGCTTTTGAGAAAGCCTTCAGCAAGTATATCGGTCGAAAACGGGCCATCGCGGTCTCGAATGGAACCAGCGGGTTGTTTATGTGTCTGTCGGCGTTGGGGATCGGGCCGGGGGATGAGGTCATCACGACGCCGTTCACTTTCGTTTCCTCGGCCACGTCAATTATGATGGTCGGCGCCAAACCGATTTTTGTGGATATCGATCCCGTCAGCTTGAATATCGATCCGGCCCAAATCGAATCCAAAATAACGGAGAGCACAAAGGCGGTTTTACCGGTTGAGGTTTTCGGCAATCCGACCGGCCTCGATGACGTCTGCGAAATCGCATCCAGACATAATCTCGCCGTGGTAGAAGATAGTTGTGAAGCCCTGGGCTCGGCGTTGAATGCAAAGAAAGCCGGGGCGTTCGGCACGATGAGCGTTTTTGCCTTCTATCCCAACAAGCAGATCACCACGGGCGAGGGCGGTATGATCCTGACCGATGCGGATGATTTGGCGGAGATCTGCTTATCCCTCCGGAATCAGGGAAGGGGTAAAGACACCGGTTGGCTGGCGCATGAAAGACTCGGTTATAATTTTCGGCTCAGTGATATCAATTGTGCCCTGGGTATCGTGCAATTATCGAGAATCGATGACATCAAAGCCAAACGCCAACGAGTGGCAAAGTGGTACCGGGAAATGTTAGCCGGTGATGAGCGGCTGGTGGTCCCGGCTGAACCGGCGGATTGTGATATGAGCTGGTTTGTCTTTGTCGTCCGTCTCACAGATGAATTCACTATCGAGCATCGCAACCGAATTCTACAACAAATGACGAGCCGACATATCCAGGTCGGCAATTACTTCCCCCCCGTGCATTTAATGCCGTTCATCGCCGAACCATTCGGCTATCGGCCGGGAGATTTTCCAATCGCCGAATCCGTCAGCCAAAGAACCATCGCCCTGCCCTTCCACAACCATCTGACGAAGGAGCACATCGATACGGTTTGCAGCACGTTAAAAAACAGTATCGATCAGTGTGAATGACGTATTTCTGAATTTCGCATTTGGCATCTGATACTCCATTTCTTACATATTGAATAGAGGCATATGTGTGAGACCGGCTGGGGGGGAACAGCCGATACGACAATGTTTCATTGGGAAGGGAGAATTATGGGGAGCGGCTGGAGAAGTAAACTCATTTGCATGCTGATTGTCTATTGCGCCGGCTTCGCCACGGCCATCTATACCCTGGCGCCCGCCCCCGGAAGCAGCGGACACACCAGCCTGGGCGGATTCGTCAGTCCTTCGGAAAAGGGCTCGCGGATCACGAGAGGGGAATTTGTCGAATCGTTTAACGCCGGGATGCACAAGTGCGTCGATTTCGGCAAAGAGGCCGCCCGCCGGACGGCGGAATCTCTCAAAAAGAAAATTAAAGAGATGCGCGAGGAAAAGTAAAATCCGGCTCACAATCCGCTCTTAGGACATGTCACTGATTTGCTTATTGAACATCCGCAACTGGACATCAATGGCGCTGAGGGCCCAGTCGATGTAATGCAACTGGTGCGCGGGGCGATGGTGGCCTTCATTCATAAGCCCTTCCTTGACGGCTTTCACAAATTTGCCAATCGTCTGAGGACTAATTTGCGTCGGTTCGGCGGCCCATCGCTTTAATTCCTCGTATTGTTCCTGTAATTTAGGATTGTCTCGCAACTGCTCCGAGGTTAGGTAATCGCCGGGATTGTAGGCCAGTTGCAATCCCTTCAGGCACATGATCAGCGGCTCGAAATTGGCCCTTCGATCCAGACGGATAAACTTGTATTGCTGCACGTACGTCGTCGCTTGCGCCGGGGGCTTGTTGGCAATATCGTCGCCGCCCAGATACCACCGGCGTTTGCTGGTTCTGGCAAAGACCAATTCCTCGCCCAGTTGATATTGCTTAATCTCATCATAGCCCATTCTCGATACCCACATTCTTCCGGTATGCCTTCGCTCGGGACCGCCGCCGAGGACAAGCAGACATTTGACAAAACTCAGCGGCAGAATTTGCTGGCTGTTTAGCTGATTTTTTCGAAGCTGGAGAGAAAGGTGCAAACTGTGCGGTTGTACATCATAGAAATTGGCAATCTCGTGAATAAGTTGGCTAAGCAGCCAGGGATCGGCCGTGGCGGGGCGCGATAATTCCCCCTCGATGTTCAATCGTCCCGGTGCAAGCTCCAAAAAGCCCCGTCGTCGTCCCTGGTCGGTGGATCCGGTGTGATCGTCGATGTATCCACCGAGCTTCCACGACAAGACGTCCAAGTGAAAATCGTAAAAGTACACAAAACCATCATACACCGGATCAACTGCTTTTCGCATACTTCTCTGGGGCTCCACCGCGGCCGCACCGAGATTGCTCAACTCGACCTCGATTCCGAGCGGAGTCAGTCCGGGATGGAAATTCGAACGAATCCGTTCCAGGTTGGCATGCGCGACGCGGGTCTCGAACATGCTCTTCGCCGCACGCACGGCGTACTTCACATAATTAATCAGATCGTTTTGTTGATAGGGCATCGTCTGGAGGCATTCATTCACGATCAATCCAACCGTCTGAGGATTTGTATTAATCATGTGCAGGGCAATAAGCAGACTGACTGACCGCTTGAAATATCGTTCCGATGTGCGCATCCGCTCCAGCTCGAAGCGGTATCGGGACTGGATGCGCTCATCGAGCTGATTGAGTAAAATCTGCTTGACAACCAACTTGAGATAATTCTTGATGAAAGGCTGGGCTTCCGGGACATCGCGCAAGTGTTTGATGCTTGGCCGGGGACGATCGAGTTCGTGTTCCAGGTAATAATCGCTCACGGCGTCGGAATGATAATGGCTCATGACCAGATCGCGTTCAGTGGTCGCGATCAGTTCCCTTTCGGCTCGACGTTCCAGATCCGCATCCACCGTTCGTTCGCCAGGGCGTGTACGCTTCTTGATGAACTTCTCGATGCGCTTTCGCAGCCACAATTCATGGATGAGATTCACATGGAATCGGTCCCCAAAGTGCTTTTCCATGGAATCGTGAGAGACGAGATAGGCATGGGCTTCAACGGGACCATTGGCCGTAT
>Ga0180432_10002288_pt1 | contig 28876 bp, 41 predicted proteins | sample SS_ome_10_FD_132414 | JGI IMG/M metagenome (GOLD analysis project Ga0180432, IMG submission 132414) | Hypersaline lake sediment archaeal communities from the Salton Sea, California, USA - SS_1_MS_2 metaG | ecosystem: Environmental > Aquatic > Non-marine Saline and Alkaline > Hypersaline >... | reverse complement strand
TAGAAAGTCTAGAAAGTCTAGAAAGTCTAGAAAGTCTAGAAAGTCTAGAAAGTCTAGAAAGTCTAGAAAATCTAGAAAGTCTAGAAAGTCTAGAAAATCTAGAAAAATGAAACGTAGATAAATTCTCTCAAATAATATAATATTTGATTATAATATAATGCCTCGTAATTCTTATAGAAGTCATAATGGGCGTTCTGCCGTTGCTCGTAGAGTCTTATTTAGTGGAACAGGAGATACTAATGGTATTATACCACAGGGTTATATTTTAGATTATAAAGGTAAGTTAGTTAGAAAAGCATATTTTGGTGGAGATAAAAAGGGAGGTGCTGCTCCTAGTGGTACAGGTTTTATGGTTGCACCAGGTTCTATTGCTGCTACTCAAGTTGCAGCAAATGCTCATAGACCAAACTATCTGTTTATATTTAGATCTACAAATAGAGGACCAGGATTAACATATTTACCAACTGCTGATAATCCTGGAAGATTAAGTTTTGCTCCTCCAAGAACAGCTTTTTAAATAATATATATATTATCATATATAATTAATATATATATATGTGTTTTTCATTAGAAGCATCAAATTTTATGTTAGCATTGGGAAGTATTAGTTCAATATGGGCATATTATAAGATTAATTGGCAAGTAGGATTACTACTTGGATATTTCGCGTTTATGCAACTAATCCATGTTGTAGGTTATTTAACTATAAATGATTGTAAAAATAAATATAATCAATTAGCTTCAAGATTAAATTATATACATATATGTTTTCAACCATTTGTCGTTATTATTGGATATTGGGGATTAATGTTATATACAAAAAATATAAACAGAGATTCAAGGATTAGACTTATGTATGCTTTAGTTATAACTTTTGTTATTGGTTTATTTTTATTTTTTAGGCAGTTCAAAGAGTTTAGTTCAAATGGACAAAAATTATCAAAAATCAACAATAAAAACGATTGTATTTGGTGTGGAGAATTATGTAGTTTTGCAGGAGAAAAACACATAAATTTCTCTCTACCTTTACTAAAAACAGATTATTTAATTCCAAGTTTATTTATCCATTTTTTTGGTATGTTTATTATTCCTTTATTTATTAATAAGTTTATAGCTATTTTAACTGTAATTTTAGGAGTATTAACGTTAATACCTGCAAAAATGCACGGAATTGATACATCAGAAGCTGGAACTATTTGGTGTTTCACATCCATAATACAATTATTAATTGCAATTTTTGTAGCTATGTTTTATAAAAAATAAATTAAATAAATATTTAAGATAATTTAATGGATCTATGTAATAATAAGTTACCATTTAAAATATACAGTAAAAGCTTTATTATTCCAAACCTTAAATTGTAGTCCAGAAAAGTGATCTCTCTCGGGAGAGTTAGATAAAATATATTGCCCATTTGTAGTAGTATCTAAACTATCAAAATGCGTTAAATATTGAGATTCAAAATATTCGGGTGTTTTAAAAGGTAAATATTTACTTTTAGGATCACACATCTCTGTTAACCAGCGTTCACAGACTTGTTTGGGATTGCCTAATTGAGGAAAATTAGCTTTAAAATCAGAATATTCAAAATTCATATATTTTTCACGTCGTCCACAAATAAGAGCAGTATCATACACGGCATTTTTAATGGATTTATGATATTTATTAGTTAGAAAGGTCATAAGATCAAATTCTCGTTTGGACTTAGCTTCTTCAAACTCACGAAATTTTTTCATCTTATAATCTTGAATAACTTTGGCACGTTTATCAGATATTTCTGCAAGTTGTTGAGCAAAAGACATAGATTTTATAGTTAAGATTTTTATTTAAAATATATTTCAATTTATTGAAAAAAAATAAAAATTTATATTAAAATTTATTTTTTTTTGATTAAGGTATAATAATAAAATGCAAGACCAGCTCCTATAAATTGTGCAATAGTTTGAGATATAAAATCAGCTGTATTCATTTTTTTATTTAATAACATTAGTAAATTTACTGCAGGATTAAAATGTCCACCACTAACAGTTCCACCAAACCAAATAACAGCAGCTAATGTTAAACCAATTGCTAAAGGATTACCAGTTATTATAATAACTGAAAGAAAAATAAAAGTTCCAATAAGTTCTACAAAAAACTTAATAAAACCATTCATTATTTTATAAAATAATTAAATATAAAAATTGAAAAATAATTTATAAATTATAAGTATTTAAAATATTACGAATATGGAGGAGGATAGAAGTATGGATATAGTAAGAATGCAGATTTTAATGGATCAAAATAATAAAATTGAGGAATTAAAACGAGAGATAGAAAATCAGAATAATATATTAAAAAAAATTTATATATTATTAGAAGAAGATAAGATATGTGTTAGGACTTTAAAAAATATTATAGAAGAGGTTTTCAATTAATAAAATGGTGATCCACAACCAAAGTAAAGATCAATGTTAGATAATTTAACAGATAAATAAGATGGAAATATAATAATATCATTAAAGGTATTGAATATTTTATTATTATGTTGAAAGATTAATGAACTATTTGGTTTATTAAGATGGACAGCCAATAATTTAATATGACATTTAAGATATATAAACCAATTATTAGTATAATTTTTTTCTTGAATAACATGTGTAAGTTGAAATTTCCATATTTCATTATTAGCTTGACAAATTAATTTATTAAAATCAGCTCGAGCTAAATTAAATTTATAATAATTAATCATATCATAATCATCTTGAATTCTTGAAAATATATTATTTTCAACAAGTAATTGATTTTGATTATAGTTTTCAGTATCATGTATTTCACCAGTTTGATATGCCATAGGCTCATAAGGAAAAATAGCTTTTAAAGTTTCAATATTAGGATATAAATTTTTTAAATCATCTCTAGGTGATTCTTTCCTTAATAATGGTAAAAATTCATCAAATGGTAGAATATATTTTTGAAGATCAGGATTTTGTAAAATTTCTAAACCTTTTTGATTATATAAAATAGAATGGGCTTGATATGAATATCCACCTGTATGTTGATAAAATGTTAAATTTTTGAATTTATTATCCATAATTTTTCCTCCAAGATCTAAGATATGCCAATCTGTATTATCTAATAAACAGTCATTAATTCTAAATAATAAATCTTTTAAAAAAAATGCATCATCTTCAAAAATTAATAAATATTCGTTATTTTTAAGATTAATAGAGTTAATAGCTTTCATATGAGATAAGAAACAACCAATTTCTCCTTTAGTTATATCTCTATCCCAATATTTAGTTATATGACTCTCACAATTGTAAGTATTACTAGTTTTCCAATTTTTATATCCTTCATGATTCTCTCCAGTTTCCGCAATTACAACCTGTGTATCAATATTCCAAGTTTTTGGAATATCAAGATTTTTAATATTTTGTAAGATTCTATTTAATTTGTCCCTCCTTTCAATTAGATTAATAATTCTAATATGTATTTTAATATGAGAAATAGTATTTTGTACATATAAATAATCTAAGTACCTTCTATCGGAAATACCATGCAAAAAATCAGATTCTTGAGGCATTTCAATTCTTAACAAAGGAGATTGAACAGCTAAAAAACCAATTAATATATATCTAGTTCCTTTAGTTATTTTAAGACCAGAATGTCTTAATTTCCCACAATGAAATAGAATTTCTCCTTTTTGGGGTTTAAATGTCTTATTATAGGCTTGATAAAATGTTCCTCCACCTTCAAAATCAGAAGGATCAGACAAAAGAATTATAAAAGATAATTCCGATGTATCACGATGAATATCTAAAGAAGATTGGCCATTTGCACTATATTTTACGACAAATAGATCAAAAGGATTTATTACTCCAGTTAATTTATATTCTCTCATAGCAATCTTACAAATAGATTCTATTTCTTGTCTTAAATCCAAATTATCTATATTTTGTAAAGGTATATCTGTAGTTGGATAATGTTTATGACGATTTTTACTCCAATTATCCATTAAATTAGCTTTTGTTATAATTTCATCACATCTCTCACCAGATAAAAAAGGAAAATTATAAATAAAATTTAAAGGATTATTAGCAATATTTGAAGAATTCATAAAATATAATATGTCAAAGGATTTATATCTATTTAAAAATTATAATTAATAGAATAATAACTATTATAATAAATAAAGGTAAAAATAAACAACAAAATCTAGATCTTTTCTTATATTGATAATTTTTGGCTTTATTAAGTTGAAAATTAGCAGATTCTATATAATTAACACTAGATTCAATATTAGATTGAATATTATCAAGATTTTCACCCTGTTGAGTAACCAAAATAGACATATCTTGAAATAATTCAGAAATTTCTTGAACTCCTTGATGTAATTTATTAATTTCTTTCTCTCTATTTTCCAAAATTTGATTATTAATAATAACAGCTTGTAATTCTTGATTATTATTTAATTCCATAATAAAGATTAGTAAATAGTATTTAAATTAGCATTAAAATTAAAAATTGAAATAAAATAAAGATTTTGAGATAGTTTTAAATATGTCTCTCATTAGTGAAGAAAATGATGAAATAGAAGAAATAATTAAAGATGATGAAAATAGAGATATAATGAAAATAGCGGTGAGAGAAGCCAAAATATTTGAAAAATCTCTCAAAACAGAAATAGATTTTAAAAATTTAGTAGAGTCTGAATTAAAAGATGAAAGAGTTAATCTATCATGGGAAGAAAAATGGGAGAAATATGTAACTTTATGTAAAGATAAAAGACAAAATGAAATATTAGAAGAATGGGGAAAAGGTTGGGAAGTTGTGAATAATTTAAAACAAGAGATATCAGATCTACAATATGAAAGAAAACATACATTAGGAGTATTATCAGATACAAGAGAAAAATGGTATAGAGAACACAGGGAACATGAAATTAGTAAAAAAAAAATAGAAAGTCTTGAAAAAGAAGTTTCGAGACTGAAATTGAATTTAGAAATAAAAAAAGAATCACCTAGAAATAATTTAATTATAAGTAGTAGCAAACGTTAAATTAAAAAATAACATATTATATTATATGTCAAAACTTATACAATATATTTCAACTTTTTTAATTTCAGGATCAACAGTAACTGGTATTTCTTTTTTAGGAAATTTAGTTGATCCAGCTGCGGCAGGTGTAATTTCAGGAATTCCAATTAGTATACCATCTACATTATTAATAAAAGGTAAAGATAAACAAAAAGCTTTTATTTGGTCAGCTTTTTTAATGGTAAGTTTATTAGCAATAATAACAGGATTGTGTGCGTATTTAATTATAAAGGTAAATATGGATTCGGTAAAAGCAGTAATATTAAGTTTTATTGCTTGGGTAATTGGAGCAGTAATTTATTATAAAACAGTTATTGTAAAAAAATAATATATATAGGTATATAATGGTTAAAAAGAGTAAAAAAAGAAAAAAGAAATCAAAAAAAAATAAAACAGAAAAAGAATTAGGTTTTGATAAAGATGGTTGGAATTTAAGACCAATAGCAGAAAAAAGAGGTGAAGTTTTACAATTTAAAATAAAACCAACAAGAGTTAGGGCAAATAGTGATAATAAAATAAAAGCAGTAGAAAACTTAAAAACTGTTGGAAAAGTGTATATATTATATACAGGAGGTACAATAGGAATGTCACATCCTTCAGACAGAGAAGGTTTGGTGCCAATAAAAGGAACATTAGTAAAGTTAATAGATAAATTAGGAATTGATGCAGATCTTAAAATAAAATATGTGATAGATCGTATAGATCCTTTAATTGACAGTTCAGATTTAACAGCTAAAGATTGGAAAAAGATGTTAGATAAACTACAAGAAAATTATAATAATTATGATAGTTTTATAGTTTTACATGGAACAGATACAATGGCTTACACTGCAGCTATTCTATCATTTTTTCTAATGAACTGGAATAAAACAGTTATAATTACAGGATCTCAAATTCCATTATTTGAATTTAGAAGTGATGCGAGGCAAAATGTTATAGATTCAATCATAATATCTTTATTAAAAATTCCAGAAGTATTATTAGTTTTTGGAGGACAAATTATTAGAGGAAGTTGTGTTGCAAAAACAAATTCTACAGCTTTTGAAGCATTTACTTCACCTAATCAGGGATTGACAGGACAGATTGGAGTACATATAAATATTTTTAAAGATAAATTAACAAATTGGAGTGTTATAAAAAATAATCCAATATTAAAAAAGAATCCAGTGAGTTACAGTTTTATAAGAAAACTGATAAATAATAAATGGAGTTCAAAAGATTGGAATAATGATATTAAAATTTATGTTTTAACATTGCTACCTCATAATAATGCTCCAGTTTTAGATAAATTAATAGAGTTAAATCCAGATGCAATAATTTTGAGAACTTATGGTATTGGAAATGCTCCAGTTGAAAATAAAGAATTTATTAATAGTATTAAAAAAGCAATTAACAAGAATATTATATTAGTAAATAATTCTCAATGCTTAAATGGAGGTGTTAATCAAACTTATTATCATACAGGAAAAGTTTTAAAAGAATTAGGAGTAATTAGTTCAAAAAATATGGTAGACGCAGCATCATATGCAAAATTATTTTATTTATTTCAAATATTTGGTAAAAATAGTATAGAAACAATTAAAGCTCTATTTCAAATTAATCTAGTTGGAGAGATAACAGTTAATCAATTTTTTGATGATAAATTGGAAAGTTATTTGGTAAATTATTTTAATCAATACCAAGAATTGGGATAATAAAATTAATTTTATTTTTTTTAAAAATTGAAAAAAAAATAAATTATAAGTATTCGAAAAAAGTAGATAATGACAACAGGCGTTACAGGTAAAACCGAGTGTTCTGAAGATGCAGTTACTTTCCAGAATGAGCTCCAAAATAAAATAGATTTAATTGAAGGAAGTAATTATCAAGAAAAGTTAGACTATTTAAATAAGTGTAATTGTTGTGAAAAACATAAAATAAACCGACCAAATAGATTTTCACCTTGGATAGAATTACCTTTTCATAATACTCAAACATTAAGTTGTCTATGTGATTGTAGACACATGGCTAGATTTATTTGCAGACAACATCCAGATTATTGCAGACGGTCTGTATTTTAATTAGTTATTTAAATAAAAAAATTGAAATTAAATACTTTTTTTTAAATACTAAATAATAAGTATGTGGTCAAATATGTCATTTGTAAAGAGACCGAAATCATCACCAAAGAAAACGAGACCAACATTTATAGAACCATTAATTCTTGAGAAAAGGCCAAATAATTTATTTGATACAATGCGTGAATATAATATGAGACCAGTCTATTCTCCACCAAAAATAAGACCATTAAATAAAGAATATAATAAATCATTAAAATTAAATAATGTAGAAAGTAGAGAGAAAGTAAGAGAAGAAGTAGAAAAAAATAAAGAAATATGTATTAAATTTTATAATGAATCAGATTTTATTGAGGAAATAATAATTAAAAATGGAAATATTGAAAATAATGAAAATTTATATTCAATAGGAACCTGGGAACGCGATAATAATTATATTTGGGATTCAACAGACGATAAGGTAGAAATGGAGGGATGGTTAGTTAATAATTTAATGAGATTTGAATATTGTATTATGTGTTTAGAATTACCGAGAGATATATATTAAATTCTCTTCTAAAGTAAATATATATGAATAGAATATTTATTTTTTTATTAAATTTATTTTTTTCGATAAAAGCAGGATTTATACCAAATATTAAATTATTAGCTAAAAAAGAGTTAATCAATTATGAAAATATTTTAGAAATTCAAGATATAACATGTCATTTGCAAAGTTCTAGAATTAAATCATTTCCAAGTGCTTTTAAAAAAAAAAAATAAATTTAAATTAAAAACAATATATGAAGTAAATGATCTTTTAGCATATCGATTTGTTTTTTTTAATAAATTAGACCTATTGAAATTTTATCAACATTTATTCAATGAAAAATCATTAGTTATTGTTAATAATTACATAAATGATAATAATATAAATTATAATAATAGTATGCTATTTAGATATCAGAATGATGATAAAGAATGTCCTATATTTCAAATAGAATGTCAAATGTTTACAATTAACGATTATTATAAATTTATATACAATGAAAATAAAAATTTATTATATTTTAAAAATATAAATTTTCCATATAGAGACTAATTATAATATAATTAAAAAAAATTGAAAAAAAAATTATAAAGAATAAAATCTAAAAATCTCTCAGAGAATGGGAGAGAATTTTAGAAAAATGAAAATGTTTCCACTTCCTTTTATGGGAATTTTGCCTATCGAAATACAATATAATATAATAGTTGAATCTGAAAGAAAATGGTATAATGATATGGTAAATAAGATTATAGATGCTTGGTATTTATTTATAAAAAGAAAGATAGATATTACTAATTTGGCTATTAATTTTAAAAGAGAAATTAAATATACAAATAATGAAGATTATTGTCAATATATGGGTACAGAAGGTAATTGTAATATAAGATGGTATATAAATCCATATAAAATTGAAAAGAATCTTGAATATATTGAAAAAATATTTACAGGTACAGAAGACATAACTTTTTGGGAATCAAGATTAGAAGGATTAGCAAGAGGAATATTATTTGTAGATTGTAAAGAAAGTTCTTGGGATTTTCTAAAGAATGAAAAAATAAAGGGAATATTAAAAAAAATAAGAAATAAGATAGTAAGAAGAAATGAGGGTGTTATGATTCAAGATTTAAGAACATTTACTTATTTATTTGCACCAACTTTTATGAGAATTTAATTAATCTCTATAATCATTATATATTTTTTTTCTAAGACACTGATCACAAATATATTTTTTATCAAATTTTCCTAGACCCAATATTTGGAAATAATATTGATTTTTATCAGTAAGTTTAATTTTTTTATTACAAAAAACACAATCTTTATTTGGAAATCTCTCAGGATATAATAGAAAATCTCTGAGATTCATTATAATAAAAAAGAGAATTATAATTTTTACAAAAAAAATTATAATATTAAAGAAATAAATCATCCATATATTTACAGTTTTGACAATTTAAACTTCCATTAGTCATAACCACAGATTCAGTATTAATAGGTTCATTAATATTAATAGATAGATCAAGAATAATTTGGTTACAAATATTACATGAAATAAAATTAACAGTAAAATATTTTTCCCAAATAATTTCTCTAATCTCTCTAGGAAAATAAGGTAGTTTTTGATTATTAACAGTTAAAAGATCTAAAAAATATCTAATTGTATTTTTATTAAGATATGTCATATTTATAAAATAATAAATAAAAAAAATTGAAATATAATTATATTATTTTTTTAGACATGGAGAGAAAAAAGATTGATGGATTATTTCCATCAGCTTCCACCAGATCTTCAAATGTATATTCATTATATAAATAAAAGTAAATGGGCTTTAGAAGTAATAAAAAAAAATATAAATAATCAAAGAGAAAAAAAAGAATCTTTAATACCTAAATTAATTTGGGATTTGAGAGAAAGAAATAATTGTTGGAGATTCAGAAATCCAATGATTGATGGCATTGCTACTTATGCACAAGATATTGATACAATTTCTCCAAGTGATAAATATACATATAAAATATTAAAACAACTAGATAAATTAATTATAGGAAATGAATTTTTTGGAAATACACCAATAGTATGTATTTATTTATGGAATAGATTTTTATGGGCAATTGCTATGGGTTTATTTAGAGAGGAGTATGCAGATAATTATGGAAATTATAGTTATTATGATAAGAGTATGGAAATGTATTATAATTTAAGAATTAAATTGGCTAGATTTGCATTAATAAATGACATATCAATATTAAATTTGGCACCATCATTTGTGATGGAAAAATTTGATCCTAGCGATTTTATAGATTAAAAAAAATATATAATTAAAAATTTTTTTTAGTTCATTAATATTTGATTAGCATTAGATAAGGCATTAAGTAATGACATAATACTCCGAATATCATTTTGACTGACTTCAATAAATTCTTCATTGATCATTCTAACAGGATTAATAGGAATATTTTGAGAATTTAAATCTTCTCTAGAATCAATGATAACCCCGAGTCTTGCCCATAAATTTAATTGATTATTTGTATTATAATTATCATTTAAATTATTATTATTATCATTATTATAATAATCTGCTCCAAGAGGACGAATATAGTGAGATCCATCATTGTGATTTCTATTTAAATTTCTATTTAAATTTCTATTTAAATTTCTATTTAAATTTCTAGAATTTCTAGAATTTCTGCGGTTTCTCATAGCTACATTATGAAAACCGCCCTCGTAATAATACATATTACTTCTCTCTAAATTTTCAGGGTGAAGCCAATTTTCATCATCATTATTATTATTATTGTTATTATTATTATTGTTATTATTATTATTATCAGAATTGAAATTTAAATTAATATTATTATTATTATCAAGATTATGGAAGAATGTAGTTGATGTAGTAGGAGATGAAGGAGGATTAGGACTGGTGGGTGGAGATTGAGTAGGTGAGAGAGAGGCCATTTGTAAGGAAGGAAATTCATCACTGATAATTGTTCGTAAAATTAAATTAGGTGTAAGTTGTAAACTATCAAGTGGTAATCCAGTTAAAGGACTAGTATTATGATCAGATAACCATCTTTGTATATGTTCTCTTTGATAAGTTGTTCCATCAGAACAAATGACAGGATCGGTCATAATTTCTTGAGAGATAGGACAGTAAAGATTAGGCGTCATAATAAAATTAGATGTAAAGAAAGTAGTAAAAAAAAATCAATTTTTTAAAATAAAAAAAATTAAAAAAGGGTATTAATCTCTCCACATATTCTGGAAAGAGAGGAAGAAGGTGGTAAAACAATTTTAAATTCAATATTTTCTCTGACAATTTTACAAAAATCAATTATTTTAATAGTTTGAGTATGAGAAATGCAAGGAATATCATTAATAGATATAAAAATAGATTTTTTTTTAATTCCAGAAAGTGCAGCTAAACCTTTTTGATCAACGTGTGTAACAATAACATTATTTTTATCATCAGAAGTTAAAGTAAGACCAATTTTATCAAGAGTGGATTTAGAAAAGTCGATAGAACAAAATTTAATTCTTTGTGGGTCAAAATTATTAGTTTCAGAAATAGAAGAATGAATAGGTAAATTTTCTAAACTAGAATTAGAAGAGAAAGAAAATTTAAAATTAAGTTCATCAAATTCAGGATCAGGTTTTAAAAAAAATATAAATTTTCTACATTTAGGACAAGTATCTTTTTTATGACACCATTGAAGAATACAATTTCTACAGAAATGATGTAAACAGGGTAGACAAAAAGAATTATTAATTTGTTTAAGACAAATAACACACTCCATATAAAATAAAGATATAATCTCTCTAATTTTATTTATATTAAAAAATATTTAAAAACTTATTAATGATTTTATATTATAAACAATTTAAAGATTCACCGATATGGTATATTGTGAGGGGAAGATGTAGTATGAAAAATAAATAATTCTTCTCAAAAAGACAAGAGACAAGAGCAAACAGCAAAAAAAAAATAATTTTTAAGAGCTCTTAGCAAATAATGACAATATTATAGAAACCTGCAGCTAATAATTTAAAATTTTATAAAAAGGTTTCATGCAATATTTATGAGCGTACAGCAATTTTTAAAAATTCCTTTATTGAATTTATAAACCGCTCAAAGCAATATTTAAAAGGAACTTACAGCAAATATTATAATAAGAAGCCTTTTAAGCTTTAGATAAAAAGTTCCTTGCAATAAAAAAAAAGCTGGCATAGCTCAGTTGGTCAGAGCATCGGTCTTATGAGCCGAAGGTCTGCGGTTCGAGCCCGCATGTCAGCAAACTTAGATTTTTTACAAAAAAAATGCCCTGTTAGCTCAGTTGGTAGAGCGCACGGCTTTTAACCGTGTGGCCAAGGGTTCGAGCCCCTTACAGGGTATTGATTTTTTATATCTTATTCCTGACTAGCTCAGTTGGTAGAGCGCCAAGCTCTTAACTTGGTGGTCAAGGGTTCGATCCCCTTGTTAGGAATTATATGCATGGGTGCCCGAGTGGTCTAAGGGGTCCGACTCAAGCTCGGATGGCTTCGGCCTCGCGAGTTCGAATCTCGTCCCATGCATTTAGATTTTTTAAATTAAAGTTCCCATAGTCTAGCGGTCAAGGACGGTTGACTTTGAATCAACAAACCTCGGTTCGAATCCGAGTGGGAACTTATAGCAAGTTGGCGCAGTGGAAGCGTGTCGGGCTCATAACCCGAAGGTCCCAAGATCGAAACTTGGACTTGCTAATTTTTTTACAAAAAAAGCACAGATGCCCGAGTGGTCTAAGGGGGCAGACTTAAGCTCTGCTGGCTTCGGCCTCGTGGGTTCGAACCCCACTCTGTGCAAACCTAGATTTTTTACAAAAAAATTTCTCTGTGGTCTAATGGTAATGATACTCGGCTTTCACCCGAGAGTTCGGGGTTCAATTCCCCGCAGAGAAAACCAAAAATAACCATTTGGTTATTTGTTTTTTAGAAATGAGCAGCAGAATAGAATAATTTATATATAAAAATTATTTAATCATTTCTTGAATTAGAAACTAACAGCAAAAAATATTTACTATTTTTGATGTAAATAGTTTCGTGCAGTATAAATAACCATTTGGTTATTTGTTTTTGTGCTCTGTTAGCTCAGTTGGTCAGAGCGTGCGGCTGTTAACCGCAAGGTCACTGGTTCGAAACCAGTACAGAGCGATTAGATTTTTTTCTTGTGCCCGTGTGGCGCAATGGATAGCGCACCAGACTTCTAATCTGGGGGTTGCGGGTTCGAGTCCCGCCATGGGCTTTATTTTTTAGATTTTTTATTATTTTAAAAATCTAAAAATTCAAATACTTTTAAAAAAGTAGATAAAAAATAAAATATAATATATTTAAATGATTGAAGATTTTAAATATATTTATAAATTATTTAATGATTATAATTTTGATTTAATAAACCAAAATATAGATAATAAATCTATTCAATTAGATTTTTCAAGACAAGAAAATATTATTGATAAATTTTCTATTATTAAAAATGAAAATACTTATTACACTATTATACCTTTAAAAAAAGATAATTTTTCTTTTAAAACAAAATTTACAAATTTAAATGATTTAATTCAATTTATCGATTTACATTTATTTAATTATGTAAGTTAATAATATATGAGTAAAATAAATAAACATTCTGATTATTTAAATTATATGTATAATGAATATAAAAAAAATCCAGATTGGTTTTCTGATATTAATAATGTAAATTTATCCACAGAATTATATAAAGAAGATTTAAATAATAATAAACTTTCTGATACTAAGCATTTTGAACTATTAAGATTAATAATTAATTATATAATAGATCATGAAAATAATATACATTATCTTTTATTTCTTAAATCTTTATTGTTTAGCCTATTAGAAGAAAATGGTATATCTTTAATATATACAGTTCCAAGTCACACAGATTTGAATAATAAATTATTTAAATTAGATAGACTTTATAGACATTATGCTCCCAAAGATGAAAAAGGTGAAAATAGATTATTTTATCATCCAGGAAAAGGTATTACAATATCTAATACTCAGATTTATTTTCTTATTGATGCTATTTTAAAAAAAGATAGAATATCTAATAATAAATCCAGATCAAGATTAAGATCAAGATCAAGATCAAGATCTCCAAATACTATAAAAGGTGGCAGAAAAAAAAATAATAAATTTAAATCAAGAAAAAAAAATAATAAATTTAAATCAAGAAAAAAAAATAATAAATTTAAATCAAGAAAAAAAAATATAAATTATTAATATAAATGACCATAAGTAATGTTGATATTGAAGTTGAAGTTCCTAATCAAGATGTTGTTGTTTTAAATTTAAAAAAACCAAAACCAGAAGTCAATACTTTAACTAACCTCAGTAATTATAATGAAGCATTAAAAGAAGTTAGATATTTATTAGATCAAACTAATATAAGTTTAATAAATTTACCATCAATATTAAAATCAGTTATGGAGGTTGTTGATAATATTCCAATGTCTGGTGCCGATAAAAAAATTTATGCTATAAAAATTGTGAGAGAAATTATTGATGAAAAAACCTATGGAGAAGAAGAAGCTGTTTTATTATTATTAATAGATAATGGCACAGTAGCAAATATGATTGATTTAATAATTGATGCTACTAGAGGAAATTTAAATATAAATGCTTTAGGAAATACAGTAGGAAGTTGTGCTACTGCTTGCATTCCTTACATTTTTAAAAAAACAAATAAAAATAAAAAAACAATAAAAGTAGAAAAAAATTGAAAACTTTTAAGTTATTTTAAATCTATCTTGTCAATCTAGATAAATTTCTTGACAAACTAAATTATCATCTAAAAATAAATCCTTAGTAAAATTTTCTAATGATTTATATTCTAAATAAGTATTCATTATACGTAATTGATCTTTCTTTTTCAATTCTTCACAATAACTAATAGTATGTCCTTTTTGTTTACAAAATTTACAAATTGTATTACATAAAACCGGACATATAATTTTTGAATCTTTCTTATTTCCATCTTTTAACCAATGATCAGTAAAACATAATCCAATATTTTTACAATGAGCACAAAAAGGCATTTGGTATTATTTTTTTAGAAAATAAAGTAATATCAATTTTAAAAAAAATTGAAAATAAATTTTTTTTCTGCATAGCAGCAGAGAAATTTTACGATTATGGAAAGATTTGCCCAATATATTGAAGATGCAAAATTAGATTTACGAACGCATCAAAGTCAAGGAGTAAAATGGCTTCTAAATAATGAAATAAATGGAAATTTTTGTGATACAGAAAAAGTATTTGGAGGATTTTTAGCTGATGAAATGGGACTTGGAAAAACTATACAAATGACAGGTTTAATTGTTGCTAATAATATGAAAACTTTAATTGTTGTTCCTAGAAGTCTTCTAGAACAATGGAGAGATTTTATTAGAAAAACAACTGATCTGTCAACATTAATCGTACACGGACCAAAAAGAGAAAAAAATATTAATATTATCAATAAATTTGATGTGGTTATAACTACCTACAGTCTAATTATTGATAATATTTCTCAAAATAATCCTTTACATAAAATAAATTGGGGAAGAATTATCTTCGATGAAGCTCATCATTTAAGAAATAATAAAACAAAACTATTCAAAGGTGCAAAAATGCTAATTAGTAAAGTAAGATGGATAGTATCAGGAACACCTATTCAAAATTCAAAAAATGATTTCTATAGTCTGTGTGATCAAATTGGTATTCCACCAAAATATTATACAAATCCAAATAATTTGTATAATATTGTTGTTAAATTTATATTGAAAAGAACCAAAGATGAAATTAATCTTAAATTACCACAATTAAATATTGAAGAAATTAAAGTAAACTGGGAAACTAATGAAGAAAAATTATTAGCTCAAGAAATTCATAGTCTTCTTAGCTTTAGTAATTTAAAAATCTCGGAAAAAAATTTAGGTGGTAAATTTGGTTTGACAACACTTCCACTTTTAATGAGAGCTAAACAATGTTGTGTATATCCAAAACTACTTCAAGAAAAAGTTGTGGAAATTATTAAACATGAAAATAATGAATTAAATGAAGGTGATATAAAAGATACTTTATTTAAAGGAACAGAAGGAAGAAGCAAAATAAATGCACTGTTGAATAAATTAGAAGAAAGAATTGATAATAATAATAATAAAATAATTTTCTGTAATTATAAAGCTGAAATAGATATAATTGAGAAAGAATTAAAGGATAGAAAAATAAAAGTAGAAAAATTTGATGGTAGATCTACACAAAGTGATCGAGAAAAAATTCTTAAAGATAAAGATATTCAAGTATTAATTTTACAAATTCAAACAGGATGTGAAGGTCTAAATCTTCAACATTTTAATGAAATATATTTTGTATCTCCTCATTGGAATCCTGCTATTGAAGATCAAGCTATAGCTAGGGCTCATAGAATCGGTCAGGATAAAGAAACATTTATATTTAAATTTATAATGAATGGATTTGATGATAAGGAATTAAGTAGCTGTATTGAAAAACATGCATGTAATATTCAAAATGAAAAAAGAGAAATTATGAAGATTATTGATGAAGACCAATATGAGGAATCAATTATTGATTAAATTATTTTTTATTCTTGATTTGGTTTATATTTAGTTTTATATTCCTTATAATATAAATACAATTCTTGATTAGTCAAGTCATCAATTGGATTACTTTGAACAAATCCCATTAGATTCTCTAATAATTCTCCTCCCACTTTTTCTGGTGGAACATAATTTTCTGGTAACCCAAATTTTTTAAATGTTTCAGGACAACAACAAAAAAATAAAAATTTAATACTAAAACAACAACCATGTTTTTTCTTTAATTCAGCATTTAAAATCTCTTGTTGAAACATTTTATCTATCATAGAAAATGCCGTATTTAAAAATAATATTGTATGAACATTTTTCTTTTTTTGACTGAATAAAAATGTTAATCTCTTTTGTTTTTCTTCATCTAATTTAAAATTACTCTTTTTTTGAAGTGCATTTATATATCTAATTTCATTTTTAATATTTTTTAAATTAGTTATAGTTTTAGCTCTTTGATCATCAATCTTTTTAATTATTGAAAAAATATTAGTATTATAAATTAATGGATATTTATATCTTATAGTTCTAGGAATTATAAATTGATTAGTCTCTTTTATTTCTGCTATTTTCTCTTCAACCTGTTTTATTTTCTTTTTCATATCTTTAATTAATTTAACTTGAGCTTCTCTTTTGTTTCTATCTTCTATCTTTACATGATCCTCAAAATCCACATAATCACTATTTCCTAATCTAGGATCACTAAATAATAAAACTTGACCTGACATGAATTCCATACCTGTTTGTAATTTATCATATTGATGAGAAGAAATTTTATGTGCCTCTGCCGATGCATCTAATTTTAAATAATTTATAATTCCCAATAAAAATGCAACAAAAGCACTAGCCATAGATAATAAAAAAGTATAAGAGATACTGTGTTCAGTAGATGGTTGGCCTCCTGAACATTTTGTTCTAAATAATTCAATATTTTCTAAAGGTACCTGAAGAACTGAACAAATAGCTGTTATAAAAATAGCTGGAAACATTAATCTATTAAGTTGTGTTACAGTTCTATATCTTGCTTCCATATAAATTATTTTTTGACCTTTAAGATAACTAGCTAATATATCTAATGCTGAAGAATATCTATGTATCAAATCCTGTTGATAATATTTATCAATTTGTTTTTTAACATCTCGATATGATAATTTTTTATACAAAATATTTTGGGACTTATTTATTATTTTTTTACTATTTGATTGGTTTTCTTCTTCTTGTTCTATATTATTTTTTTCACAAAAAGTTAATACTAAATTAGGAAAATCTTGAGGAATACATTCAGATATTTTATTTTTTAGAAATTCACAAGGATTAGGTTTTTTATTAATTGTTTGTGTTGTTTGTTCTACTGGTAAATTTTTTTGAAATTTATTATTTTTATCTGTTATTTCAAATTTATCTGGTGATGAAGATCTACTACTACCAATACTACCTTCTATTATAGACATATCTAAATTACTAGAATCACTAGGCTCACTACCTAAGATTCTGTCATCTAAACTATTAACATCATCATTAATATTACTATTTCTATCTTTGTTTCTTGGTAAATCTATTCTTCTTTCTACTGGAATAAGACGGTTTTCAGAATTATTTTCTACTTTTATTTCATTTAATTCTACTACATTTCCAGTTTTAGAAATTATTTGATTTTCTTCATTATTTAAAGAGTTTCTACCTATTTTGGGAATACACTTTTCCATATAAATAAAAAAAAGATAATATATTTAATATAATCTTTAAGCTATTGGATTAAGTGGAACAATTGAATAATCAATAAATTGTTTAAAATATTGCTTCTTTTCCAATTTTTTACTCCTTAACCTCAGATTAATTTGAGTAATATCTTGATTAGGATCTAAAATTGTCCTAATTGTATTTAATGTTTTTTCATTTGGAATCTTTTCACGAGTACATCCAGTTGGAAATCCATGTGAATCAAATATATGTTTATGTATATATAAATAATTGTTGTCTCCAATAAAAGGATTAGGAAGATATTTTTTAATTATATTGAATATATCTTCTCCAAAAATAATTTTTAAAACAAGTTGCTGATTTTTAATAAATTTTTGAAAATTATTTAAAATTTCTCCCATTGTAATATGCCTATAAGCATTAAACTTATATGTTAGACTTAGTCCAGTTTCAGAACCAAAATCTAATGGATAAAATATAATTTGAAAATCCCACATATTACCTTTTTTATATTTACCCAAAATAGGTGAATCATATTCAATAATATTTTCTTCTGATTCAATTGATTTCTTTAAAAAATTTTTTTCCAAATATTTATTCCATTCAGACTGACTAATAGCAGACCTTTGCAAGGCCAATAGCTTTTTCCTATTTTTAAATTCTGTACTATTACTATCAGCAGTCGCCATCAACATTTTTTTATAGTAAGATAATAATCAATAAGAAAAAAAATTTATTTCAATTTTTTTTTATGTTTTTATGTTTTTATTTTATATTAATTTTATGTTTTTATTTTATATTTATGAAACAAAAAATTATATTTTTATTTACAGGTGAATCAAGAAGCTCTCCTTTTTCTCATAATTTTAACGAAAAAAGAAACAATAAAAGTTCATTAGAAATTTTATATAGTTACAACCATTATATTTTTACAAAGGAGTTTAAAGATAGGTTTGATTATAAAATCTTTATATCTACAGATGATATTCATTTGGAAAATACCAATAAATATTTTAATGTAAATTTAGAAAATATTCATTTATTAAATACAAAATACTATAAAAAGTCTTGTAATGAAATACCAAATATTTCTCATTATTTAAATATTTATAATAAAAGGGATTTCAAGAAATGTAAAAAATTTGAAGGTTCAATACATCAACATTATAAAATACTTGATTGTTATAATATGTATAGATGTTCTGAACACTATAATAGTGCAGATTATATAATAAGATTAAGAATGGATATTGCAATTAATGTTGATTTATGTTATTTAATTGATTATTTAAATAAGTGGAAAAATATTGAAATTTTTTTACGATGGGATATTTTTGCTATTGGAAAAAAAGATATTATGAATTGTTATTGTTGTGGATTAGAAAATAACTATGGTAATTATAATTTTAATGTGAAAGTGCCTAAAAAAGTACCACTTATGTTAGATTATCATGAAGTTGATAGAAGAGATTGGACTTATACAGCAGAACGTCAATTATTTGAAATGCTATTTGAATATTGTAATAAAAAAAATTTAGATATAAATACTGCTATTTTTGCTCCATATTGTAAGGAAGGTCTAGATAGTTTTAGGAATATTATAGAAATTAAGAGATGATTAAATATTTTTTAGAGATCCTTCTCCAGTTGAACCAAATCCACCAGTGCCTCTTTGAGAAGTTTGAAAATTATCAATAGAATTAATTATTTCTACTTCAATAGGATATGTAATATTTGGAGAACAAATTTGTACTAATCTATCTCCTTTTTTAATTGTATGAGCAATTTGTTGAATATTATCAAATAATGCCATCATATGGCCTCTATAACCAGCATCAATAATTCCAACACAATTTGCTAGACGAAGTGGAGTTTTAATAGGAGTACTAGATCTACTATACATATAATAGGAAACAGGTTTTCCTTTAAATTCCATCGATGTTTTGATTCCATGATTAATTTTTTGAGCCCAAGCTACTCTATTAATTTCAATTGTTGAAGGTACAAATAAATCAAATCCAGCATCACAATCACAATCATAGCCATTATTTAATTTCCATTCTTTAATTCTTTTATTATGTTTTTCTGCACTTTCTTGATATAGAGAAGCAATATCAGGTTCAATAAATTGGGGATCAAGCCAAATTTTTAGGCGATAAGTTGTCATATTTTTCTATAATATTAAATATAGATAGTTTTTATTTCAATTATCCAAAAAATAAAATTGAAATAAAATAAAAAATGGGTTGATAGAGATAGAAAAAATGGCAATTATCAGTTCACGAGATTATGATTATCTTTCTGAGGCAATGAATGAAGCAAATAAGTCTAAGGTTTTGATGAGGCATGGTTGTGTCGCAGTTGTTAATGGAAAAATTAGGGGACGAGGGCACAATTCAGTTGATCGTACACAATCTAAGGATAATTTTATTAAAAACACTTGTAGTTGTCATGCAGAAATTGCTTGTTTGAGGAATTTGTATCAAACGTCTTTGACGACGACGTTCGGAAAATATAGTGATAATGTTCAGTATGTACAAGGATAAGGGGCACAAGATATTTAAAAAAACAGTTTTGTATGTAGTTAGAAAAGACACTAAAGGTAATATGCAAGATTCAGCCCCCTGTAAAGATTGTCACCAAACAATATTAGAGTTAAATATTAAAAAAATTGTTTATAGTGGCCCAGATAATTCAGTATTATGTTGTAAACCGTGTGAATACAAAACTATACATGAATGTCAAGGCAAAAAGCATTTGAATAATTTAAGAAAAAAATAAATAATTTAAATTTCTCCATAATCAGGTGTAGTTATAACTTTTCTATTTTTTACTATTTCTTTAGCATGATCACCACATTCATGTTGATTAAGCCATTCAGGAACAGGCATAGTATTATATTTAGTATAAGGTAAATTATTAAATTGAGGTAAACAATTATTTTTATAAACTAGACCTCGTAAATAAGTACCCATATCAATAACACCATTATTATCTGGTTTTGCAATAGTACATTTATTAGTTATTCTTCTTGTACCAATAAAATTAGACCCAGGAATACCAGAATTACAAGTATTTCCAGGGACAGCTAATAAAACATCACCTCCTTCACATCTTCTTTTTTCTCCTTTAAAATTAGTAACTCTTTTAGTTTCTCCACATACACCTGCATTTTTTGCTACAATTTTATATAATATATATTCATGTTGTGTCATCCATAATGGATTTTTAACAATATTTCTAGAACCAAAGTAGATTCCTCCTCCTTCAGGACATTGACATCTTTTTAAATCTTCTTTTATTCCCTCAAACCCAGGAGCTGCTTGTATAGTTTGTCTACCAAATGATAAAGTTTGATTAATTAATCCTCTTGTATTACCTACACTTCTTTTAATAACTCTATTGTCATTGGTACAACAACTTCCTGAATTATGAATATCTATTTTATAAGTACCACAACATCCACCGTGTCCCATAGGTTCATTACCTCTAAATGGAGTCCTTTTAACACTTTTACCAAGGTTAGTTGGACCAACACTATCATGATTACGTAATGTACCATTTAATGCAAAACCTAAGTCTCCTTGACCACTAATAGGAGCTTGCCATCTTCTAGATTTTTTCTTTAAAGTAACAATAGACATTATATATTAGATTTATATTAAAAAATCAAATAAAAATATACATTTTATTTGATTTAATAGATTTATAATAATTTATCCATGTGCTATCTCCTTTAAAACATTATTCAAGCAAGGGCGCATAGACTTATATTTAAAAAAAAAAATATTTAGCTGTTAGGAGATAATATATATAAAATTCTATCTTTAAGTTTTTAAAAAAATTGATTAAAAAAAATAATTTTTAAATGTATAAAAAAATGAGAAATTCTAATGAGAAAACAGGTGCAAGATTTGCTAGGCGAGAAAGAGGACGACCCAATAATAGTAAATTTCAAAAAAAAAAAGAAATTAAAGAAGAATTTAACATTAAAAATTTAAATTTTCCAAGTTTAAATGATAATGTAGTAGAAAATAATATGGATATTATGGATTTTAAAAAATTAGATTTTACTGAAGAACAAGAAATTTCAATTCCTGATAAAGTTAAAAAAGGTTGGTTAATTCTTAATAAAGAAAATTTAATTAAGTATAGGGAAGAACGTGAGAGATTAAAAAATATAGAAGATAATAAAATAGATCCAAATGTATTTGATAAATTAATTAGAAATTGGGAAAGTTATAGAAATAGTGATATTGAACTAATGGGAGATAGATCAAGATTTATTAATACTGAAAAAGAAATTAATGATATGATTAAAGAAGAAAGAAAAATTATGAGAGAAATAGCTGATTATAATGAAGATAAAAAAATGGGAAGATTATTGACAGAAGAAGAAAAAGAAGAACTAGAAGAATATAATTAAGTATAAATAAAAAATTAAGAATAAATTAAAATTAATATTATGGAAATAAAAAATGAAGAAGAATTAGATCAAGATTGGATAGATAATTATTTTAATAATATAAATAATAATATTTTTTCATTTATAGAACCAATTAAAGAAATTACCATATTTTTTATTTATATAAATAATAATGAAACAGAATATTTTTTTAAAAGTTTTTTAAATATAGATAAATTTATTTCAAAAGAATCTTTGTTTAAATTAATTGAAGACAGAAAAACAATCAATAATAAATATTATAATCTTAAAAATTTATTTAAATATGAATTGTTATTAGATCAACATAATATAAAAAAATTTTTAGATAATGAAAAATATTATAATGAACTTCAAGCTATAAATTATTATGATGATATATATTTTAGCGACAATATAAATATTTTTAAAAAAATTAATTCACTTTTTTTTATTTTTGAAAAAAAAATTTCAAAAGACTCTAAAAATATTACTTTTAAAACCGTAAGAACTAAACATAATTTAACAAAAAAATCATTTGCAAAAAGGGTTTAAAGATATTTCATAAATATATGTAGTATGACCAGATCTTACCTACTCGCAGCTATGGATAGCACTAATAAAAATTTAGAAAATATGCATTTAGGTGAAAATTCTCACCCTCAATATAACTGGTCGCAAGAAAATAAAGAAAAAATTTTAGGTTTTTCTTTTCAACTTACGGAAAATGGTGGTCAGAATATCGAGCTATTAAATAATCTCAAAAATGTTTACACAGAAATTGTAAGAAATTGTTTCCTAAATAAATCTCTAGAATCTGCAAATTATCTTTTAATCTTATATAAACTTATTGCTCAAACTCGTGATATAATTAATGGAAAAGGAATCTATTCTTTAACTTATATGATGATTGCTATTTGGGCAAATCTTGATATTCACGTAGATGAAAAATATAAAAATCTTGGACATAAATTAGCTACTCTTGCAATGGAAAATTGTGTTTCAGATAAACATGGAATCCCTCTAGGAAGTTGGAAAGATATTAAATATTTTTTAAACTATTTTAAAAATGAATGTAATTTATCTGATGTTGAAATCAATAATCATCCTGTTTGTTCTAATCTATTAACTTTAGTTTGTAGACAATTAAAAGAAGATAGTAATTCTTTAAAACCATCTTTATTAGCTCGTTGGATTCCTCGAGAGAAATCAAATAAATTTGGATGGATTACACCTTTACTAGCTTATAGATATTTCAGTAATTATATAATTACAGCCAGTGATCAAGCAAAATTAGAAAAAGCTAGAAATAAAGCTTTAATGCATTTTAGACAAACTATTACTGATATAAATAAAAAATTAAATACAGTTCAAATTAAGCAATGCGGTAGAGAATGGCAAAATATAAATTTTGATAAACATTTAACTAGCATCACACTTAGAAAACAAAGTCTGGCATTTCAAAATAAAGATAAAAAAGGCCGTGTAAGAAATCATAATTTACAAGATGTTAGAAATGATAGAGAAACTTGTGCCTTAAATTATAGTTATTACATTAAAGCTTGTTCTGAGGGCAAAAAACAGATTAAATCTAAAAATGTTTCTTTAATTGATCTAGTTAGAGATGCTGATAGATTAAATAATCCTTATAATTATAGAAATAATAGCGATAATCAAGTTAATGAAACAGAAAGAATGGCATTAAACCTTCAGTGGATTGAACAATGTAAAAATACATCTGAATTAGAAGATATGATTGCTATGGTGGATACTTCAGGTTCTATGGAATGTGATAATGGTAAACCTTTATATTCAGCAATTGGATTAGGATTAAGAGTTGCAGAAAAATCCAAATTTGGTAAAAGAGTATTAACTTTTAGTCAACAACCAACCTGGATAAATCTTGAAAATTGTTCTGATTTTGTAGAATGTGTTGCTGAAGTGCGAAAAGCTCCTTGGGGAATGAATACAAACTTCTATGCAGCTCTAGATTTAATTTTACAAACTGCAATTAAAAATAATGTACATCCAGATCAATTAAAGAAAACAACATTAGTAATTTTTTCTGATATGCAAATAGATGAAGCTGGAGATAGTAAAGATTCATTTTTTAATAACATTAAACTTAAATATAGAGAAGCAGGTCTTAAATCTGTTTATAAAACTCCCTTTCCAGTTCCTCATATCATATTTTGGAATTTAATAACAACTTCAGGGTTTCCTAGTCTAAGTTCTACCCCTAATACAAGTATGATTTCTGGATCTAGTGGAAATCTATTAAATCTATTTCTTGATAAAGGTACACACGTTCTTGAGGAATTAACACCATGGAAGCTTTTACAGGAATCATTAAATAATTCTAGATATTCAGAATTTCAAAATGCATTTACAAGTTGTTTGAGTGAAAATTTATAAATTATTTTAAAATTAATATTAAGATAATATTAATATATATATTAATATTATGGATAATTCAAATAATGATATTATAAATTTATACGCAAGTTATTGGCATGTTACTCCAGCTATAAATTTAAATACTTATTATGATAATTCTCAAAATTTATATAATTGGGTCACTAATTCTCTCCCATTAAATTTAGATGATATGACTACTTATGATATATCAAACAATATTTTTTCTTGGGAAATTAATGCATACTATTATACTAATAATAATTTAAATAGTGAAAATCCTGATTTAAGTTATCAAAATTTTGATAATGATAATAATAGTCATGATGATGAAAATGATTATCCTAATGAAAATGAAAATAATGAAGATGTTGATGTCATTGCCCAAGATGTTGAAGATAATGTTGAAGATAATGTTGAAGATGATGTTGGAGATGATATGAATGGAGTTAATGATATAGAACCAGGTATTGGAAATATTCCAGATAGTGTAATACCAAATTATGAATTAAATTTTCCTCAAATAGGTAGAAGAACTAGAAGAAGAAGATGGTCAGCATTAGAAAGATTATTATTAATACCAAATTATGATGAAAATAATGAAAATATAATTTTAAATAGTAATTTAAATCCAAATTCGATTATAAATAATAACACACAAAATATAGATAATAATTCTTCAATAATTAGAAGAATATTAGAAACTAGTTTCTCTCATGATAAAAATAAATATTTAAAAGTTTTAGATGATCCATCCAATAACATAATTAAAATTATAAATTTTAATAGTACATTAAATATTAATTCTAGTTGTCCCATTTTTCAAACAGATTTTGAAGAAAATGAAGAAATAGGAATGTTACCTTGTAAACATTGTTTCAATTTGGAAGCAATTAAAAAATGGTTGAATGAAAGAAAAGCTGAATGTCCTGTTTGTAGAGAACAATTTTCCTCAAAAGAAATTGTAGATAACTCTAGTGTATCCTTTCCCAATAATAGTGAAATAGAACCATTATTACCAGAAAATAACTTTAGGGAAAGAGATATAAGCATAACCTTAAGAAATATGATTGATTTAATTTATGAAAGAAATGAAGAAAGACAACTTCAATTAGCATTATTTGAAAGTGTAAATGAAAATAATATAATTACAGATATTTCTAATAATACTGAAATTTAAATATTATTATATATATATATAATGGCTAGTGAATGGATCAAACATGTTTTAGCAGTGAAAAAAGCGAGAGGTTTAAGCTTTAAAAATGCGTTAAAAGAAGCTAAGAAAACTTACAAATCCTCTGGACATTCTATGACTCATAAAAAATCTCATAAAAAACATCATAAGAAACATAGAGGAAAATCCCATAGAGCGGGAAAAAAGAAAAGAAGTTGCAGAATGAGAAGATAAATATATAATTATTCTATTATAATATTATACTATAATAGAATGAATAAAAATACTACTTGGAATAATTATTTACGAGATGCCATTAAAAATAATCCTAAAAAATCTCTCAAACAAATTATCATTAAAAAAAAAAAAAAATTTAATAGAGATTTAAAAGGAGGTAAATCAAAAACTTTTAAAAATAATAAAAATAAAAAATATAAATTAGAATATAAAATATAAAATTTAACAATTTATATATAATGAATCCAAACCCTCCTAATGCTCCTTCTTTACGAAGATTTGCTCTTGAAGAAAGATATAAATCTTTAATTATTAAACCACCTACTGATAAATGTTGTGATAATGATAATTGTGAAAAAAATTGTGAATCTAGTAATGTAAATCCACCACCAGCTCCAAATCCAAAATATAAAAGAAATAACTCCAATAATGATGTAAAGAATGAACATATTCAAGAATATATTATTTTTTAATTATGAAAAAAATTTAAATATGGTATAATTTCATTTTTGTAAAATTGATAATTACTAGGTTGAAATTCATATTCAAAATAAGTAGTTATATTTTTTTCCTTAAAATCTTTAATAAAAGAATTATATAATACTTCTTTTATTTGATTTATTTGTGGTCTTTTTTCTGGATTGGGAGAGATATTATATAAAAATAATTGAATCATTACATTCATTAAAGCAATTATCTTACTATTTTGAACCTTCTTTATTCTTCTTATATATTGTCTTAAAAATGATATTCCTAATGAATAACTATCCCAAGTAGATTTAAATTTTAAAAGTTCATTTATTACATATTTATTTTCCTTATCTAAAAATCTCTCATAATATTGATACATACTTTTAATTGTTTCTTCCTTAAATTGTTCTGTAAAATTTTCCCAAATTCCCATACCTTCTACAACCTGATTAATTATCATTGTTAATATTTTTTGATTTAAAGTATTTTCGTTTTTAGAATGATTAACTAATAAAGAAATAATTTGTATTTCAGGACACCATATATAATATTCCGGCGCATACGTATAAAAATATTGTCTTAAATCTTTTAAATCAATAAAATTTTCTACTTCATTATAATTCCAAGATAATCCAAAATCTATTATTATTGGAATTTTATCATTAAAATTATATATTATATTTTCAAATTTAATATCATAATGACATACTTTATTTGCATCTAAAATTTGTAATGAATTCATTAAAAAATAATAACTATTTAAAGTTATAAATAAATAAGTAGATTCATCATTAAGATTAATTAAATAATCCTTCATTTCTTCTCCTGGAATATATTCAATTTTAGATAATATATATTCTTCATCTGGATTCTTATTTACAACTTCACACTCTTTTAAAATACTATTTTTTTTAAATTGTCCTAAATCCACCTTACATGATGATGTTATTACACCAAAATGTAAATTATAATAAGGAATATTAGCTATTTTTTTTCCTATTTTCAATTCTCTATAAACTTCTGGAGAGAGTGTTTGCAACTTTGAAACATATTTATAATTTTTTGTAGATTTTCCATCACATGTTAATTTTGGATAATAGACACATCCAAATCCACCTTGTCCTAATAACTTACTCATAATGATATATAACATAATTAATTATATTTTTTAAATTGATAATACCGGTTTTTATATGCTTTTTTCATTTTTTGTGTAATAAATTCAACTCCTAAATCATTTCTCTCTCGGAGTAATTCTTCTATTTCTTTTTTTATTAATTCAATATTATTTTTACAAAAATCTTCATAACCATTAGCTGGTGTATAATCTTTATTTTTAATATTTTTTTTAATATGATTATCAATTTCGATTAAAAAGTCATTCTGTAATGTAATGTATTCCCTTTTATGTTCCTTTGTTGGTTCTGTATCTTGACTATTTTCTTGATTTCTTTCTAAACTAAATTTATTTCTATAATAATATCTAGCTGCCTTATATAATTTTTCTTCAACATTTCCTTTGTAATTTAATAGTTTAATTCTTTTTTCTTCTTTATCTATATTTTCTTGATTGATTTCTTTCCATTTACTCCAAGCTTCTTTAAAATCTTGTCTACTATCAAATTGATGCTCTATAGAGAATCTTGTGAGTAATTCAACAAGATCAGGATCAATCTTAAATCTAAAAACAGCAAAATTATATTTTTCTGCATTTACTGAATTATTCTCCATTTTATAAAATATTTTACACTTTTTTAGAAATCAATTTTATTAGCAAATTAAATATTGATTAATATAAAATGTATCAAGTTAATATTATTTCATATTTATCAAGAGATACAAATTATATAAAAATTTTAGTAATAAATCCTCGACCTAGAGGAAAATTATCTCATATTATAAAACAAATTAGTCCAAATAAATTATCACCATTTGAAAGCTATAATCCTTGTAAAAATCAGTGTTTATATGCAATTATGAATCCAAATGATATTAATAATTTTTTATGTATAGAACAATTACCCATTTTTATAAATTTTCTTTTTAATAATGGTTATACAATAAATGAATCATTAACACGTTTGTTGAAAAAATCAAATTTAGAAAGTGGTGCAGAATTATTATTTTATATTAGTGAAAATTGAATT
>Ga0180432_10002287_pt1 | contig 28876 bp, 25 predicted proteins | sample SS_ome_10_FD_132414 | JGI IMG/M metagenome (GOLD analysis project Ga0180432, IMG submission 132414) | Hypersaline lake sediment archaeal communities from the Salton Sea, California, USA - SS_1_MS_2 metaG | ecosystem: Environmental > Aquatic > Non-marine Saline and Alkaline > Hypersaline >... | reverse complement strand
GTTTTTTGACTGGCAGATATATGCTTATCGGCATAGCCTTAACTGATTGATATGAATATAATTAGCATAATATTCGGTTTTCTTTATATAACCATTTTTTAACCTCAATTTTTTGATGTTCTCAATTATATCTATTTGTTATAATAGCCTTGACATGAAGGCTTGCTTAGGCTAAACATGAGTTTGTTTATTGATTATTATTGGGTTCATTCTTAGAGAGCAAAAACCGAGCCCGATAGAGAAATGAAGGTGATGCCAATTCAGGATTGAGCGAGGTTCCAAATGAAAACAATAGGAAATATGATGTTGGTTCTTCTGTTACTCACGGGGATTTTTTGTCGCAGGGATTCTGACTCTGTAGGGATTGAGGCCGGAATACGAACTGAAGACGGCCAATTTAATTGGCAGGCCTGCAAGCTTCAAGAGATCTCTATCGGTCTTAATAAACACCCCTACACTGAGTCATTGTTAACGGAAATCCCAAAATTCGAAGAGCTTACGGGAATAAAAGTCACATACAATATTCTCGCTGAAGAGGAATACTTTGAAAAGCTGATCATCGACCTTTCCACGGGAAGCAGCGGATTGGATCTTTTTATGACCGGCCCTCAATTGAGTTGGGGTTATATTGCATCAGGATGGATTGAGTCTTTGGATCATTACTTTGAAGATCCAGATTATCTTCCCGATGATTACGACTTCAAAGATTTTTACCCTTCTCTGCTACGTGCCAATAGATGGAACAATAAACCTGGTAAAAAGAATCTAGGACTGGGAGGTCTTTGGGCTATCCCGATACAAGTAGAAACTTATATCATTGCTTATCGAAAAGACCTCGCGTCGGCAAAAAGGCTATCGCCACCAAAGACATACGAAGAGCTTTACGGCTTTGCAAGAGAGATTGGTGAATCTGAAAAAGCGGGCCGTTTTGGTATCATTTCTAGGGGACTCGGAACATGGCCTACAATCAACACGGGATTCATTACTGGATTTTCTTCATCCGGCTGCACTGATTTCGACGAAAATATGAAATGTAGAATCAACTCGACAGAGGCGGTGGAGTTCACCAAAATCTGGATTGATACGATTAAAGATTTCGGCCCTCCTGATTGGCCAAACATAACGTGGTATGATGCTAAGCAGAAATTTTCTTCAGGAGAATACGGGATATATCCTGATTGTGATTTTTTCGCGGCGAGTTATGAAAATCCCGACAAATCCAATGTCGTGGGGAAGGTTGGCTACGCTCTACCCCCGGCCGGACCCGATGGAACACGAAAATCCAACCTCTGGACATGGTCTCTTGCCATGAATTCCCATAGCAAAAAAAAGCTCGCCTCATGGCTTTTTCTTCTGTGGGCAACCAGTAAGGAGCAGCTGCTGACCTCGGCGCTAAACGGCAATATGAATCCAACCAGAAAATCTGTATGGGAGAGCGAAGAGGTACGGCGAATTACCGATAACTGGAAGGATTATAGAGAGGTTGTGAATGAAAACCTCAACCACTATGCCGCTATTCAATGGACACCTGAAAAAGAGTTCATCGCAGTAGGTGACAGATGGGCCAAGGCGCTCCACGAGATCTGGAGTGGAAAAGACGCCCAAAAGGCACTCGATAAAGCCGCCGCAGATATTGACAGAATCATTTCATATGCTTACAGAAAGTAAAAATAAGCCGTCCTGGATGTCATCGAGAAAATCGATGTCGAATAAAATCGTTCCCTACTTGTTCATCCTTCCTGCCCTTTTGCTCACTATCGGCATTCTGTATCCATTTTTGCTTTCGTTGCTATACAGCCTGACTGATTACCATCTGGGAAGTCCAGTCACGAAGTTCATCGGACTGAGTAATTATCTCCGCCTCTTCGGCAGCACTTATTTCTGGAAATCTTTGGGTCTGACCCTGGGATTCGCCGCTGCGGCGGTCACGGTTCAATTGATCTTGGGACTCTGTGGAGCGATGCTTCTCGACACGGATGTCAAAGGCATAAAAATTGCCAGATCACTCATCATCCTTCCTTTGATGATGCCTCCGGTAGTAGCGGCGCTGATGTGGAAGGTGATTATGGCTCCTAATGGAATTTTGAATTACCTCACAGGACTCAGCCAGTATAGTTGGTTGGGCTCCAATTCTACTGCTTTGATCTCCATACTCATCATCGACACTTGGATTTATACTCCCTTCGTTACGGTCATTCTTCTGGCTGGACTACGGTCTCTGCCTGCTGAACCCTACGAGGCGGCACTCCTTGATGGAGGATCTGCCTGGTTCACTTTCAGGTCCCTCACTCTGCCTATGATCAAGCCGTTTTTAATTTTAGCTGCTCTCTTCAGGACAATTGATTCGTTGAAGGCCTTCGACATCATCTATGCAACAACTAAAGGAGGGCCCGGGAGTTCGACCATGCTGCTCCAAGTGAAAGCCTATTTTGAATCGTTCAGGCACTACAACATGGGATATGCCCTCTCTCATATGATGATACTGTGGTTGGTGATTTTTTTCATAAGTCGCTTTCTGGTAAAGAATTGGGGAAAAGCCGTCAAAAGCGCGGCCAGGAATTGACCATGTATGGCAAAATATCCGGAGAGACAAGAAAAAAAAGCCAAACAGTCTTCGTATATGCAGGCATTGTCCTCTTTCTCGTATTCGCCCTCTTTCCTATCATTTGGATACTGCTCATGTCCTTGAAAACCGACAAGGATATCATATCCAGTGTGCCGAAAATTTTCTTCAGTCCTACTCTGGACAACTACAAAACACTTATCTTCGGCATAAAATCGGCGGGAAGCGAGATAAGCCGTCCGGACTTCATCCTTTATTTCAAAAACAGCTTGATCATTACCACTGGAGCGGTCCTGACTTCTCTTGCTGTTGGAATTCCGGCCGCATATGCGCTGGCACGGTTTAAATTCAAGCTCAAAGAGGACATTGCCTTCACTTTTCTCAGCTTTCGCTTCGCACCGGAAATCGCTGTGATCATCCCCATTTTTACTATCTACAAAATGCTGTTCCTTTACAACACCTATATAGGAATGATCCTTGTTTACCAGCTTATCACTCTTCCCCTGATAATTTGGATCATGAGAGGCTATTTCGAGGACATCCCCGTCGAGATCGAACAGGCAGCTCGAGTTGACGGCTATTCTTGGCTGAAAGTCTTTTCCAAGATCGCCCTTCCCCTCGTTAAGCCCGGCCTGGCATCCACTGCTATTCTTTCCTTCATTTTCGCCTGGAACAACTTCATTTTCGGTCTTGTTTTGGGTGCTAAGGAGACCTTTCCCGCCACGGTAGGGACTCTTGGTTTCATCTCGTATGAATCCGTTCTCTGGGGGCAAATGGCGGCGGCTTCGATGATCACAATTCTGCCAGAAATCATCATCGCTTTTTTTATACAAAAATATTTGGTAAGCGGTTTAAGCATGGGAGCTATAAGGGGCTAGTATGGCGTTTATATCTCTTGTCGACGTCACCAAAAGATACGGCGCTACCACCGCAGTTGACTGCGTCAGCCTGGATTGTGACCGCGGAGAATTTTTGGTTATACTTGGTCCGGCGGGTGCTGGAAAAACGTCCATCCTGAAAATGATCGCAGGGATCGAGGATATCACAAGCGGTGAGATATTCATCGACAGTACCAAAATAAACCATCTCGCTCCTCATGCGATTGATGCTTCCATGGCGTTCGAAACATATGCGCTATATCCCCATATGACGGTCTTCGAAAATTTGAGCTTTCCTTTAAAAACGATCAGGCCAAAATGGAGCTCCGTTGAGATTGAGAGGCGGGCTAATGAAATCGCTGAACTCTTGGGCATCCGGAACCTCCTGGATAGATATCCTTCCGAGCTGAGCGGCGGACAGAAGCAGCGTGTATCGCTAGGAAGATGCTTGATCAAAGATCCCAAAGTTTATTTAATGGATGAACCGATATCCCATCTGGACGCGAAGCTCAGGCATGAAATGCGCAGACAGCTTAAAAGAATAAAAGACAGACTCTCTGCATCCGTCATCTACGTCACTCACGACTATATGGAAAGCCTTTCTCTTGCTGACAGAATAGCCGTTCTCAATAAAGGGAAAATTGTCCAAATAGGTACACCAGCAGACCTGTACCAGCGGCCAGCGAATACATTCGTCGCCTCTCTCATGGGATATCCGAAAATCAACTTGGTTGAGGGTTCCATCGAACAGCGAAAGAATAGCCTTGTTTTCACATCGGCAGACTCTACAGTCGTGTTTTCCATCCCGGGATCTGTAAAGGCAACTGTTGAAAAGCAAAAAAACAACACGCTTTTTGCAGGAATAAGACCCAATGCTGTGGTGATTTCCCAGGTACCCGAATCCAGTGGATGGAACAAAGGTCGAGTAGTGCTGAACGAGGTTTTAGGATACCGGAACATACACCATGTCAAAATCGGCGGCAGTGTTCTGAATGTTATTAGTAAGGGAAAAGAAATATTTGACAAAAATCATGAGGTTTACGTCCGGATAAAATCGGACCGTGTTCTTTTTTTCGATAAGGCAGGGAACGAGATCGCGGCCGGAGGCAGAAACGATGACGGATATTAGATACGACGGTGTACAGAAAGATTATTTTCACAAAAAGAAAGTTTTGTCTGCTGTAAGGGACCTGAACCTAACTTGCCATCAAGGAGAATATCTCGTATTTCTCGGCCCGTCCGGATGCGGGAAGACAACGACTTTGCGGTTGACGGCGGGACTCGAAGACCTAACCGGAGGGGATATATATTTCGGGCAAACAAGAATCAACCATCTCCCGCCCGCTGACAGGAACGTGGCCATGGCCTTTGAAAATTATGCCCTATATCCTCCTCTTAATATCAGGGATAACATCACGTATTCCCTCAAAGCCAGAAAACAAAACAAGAAAGAAATCGAGGACAGGCTTAATAAAATAACGAAAATCCTCGAAATCGAAGACCTTTTGCATAAAAAGCCGAAGCAAATCAGCGGTGGTTTCCAGCAGCTTGTCTCACTCGCCCGCTGCATGATTAAAGACGCGGACGTGTATCTCATGGATGAGCCATTATCTCACCTGGACGCAGAGCAACGCTTAAGGGTGCGAAAAGAATTGAAAGCTTTCCACAACAAAACAGGAAAAACACTCATATATGTCACCCATGATCAAATCGAAGCGCTCACGCTTGCCGATAGGATCGCGGTCATGAATGAAGGGAATCTCATGCAGGTCGCTGCGCCTGATGTCCTCTACAACCAACCGCAAAATATGTTTGTTGCAGGATTTATCGGCGAACCCCCCATGAATTTCATTCCAGGCTGGATACATTACCAGAATTCAAGCCCGTATTTCGTTTCAGCGGCACGAGAATTGAAAATTCCAGTCCTGCCTGAGGTGCGCATTAACAAAGATGGTCTGGGACCAGAACGATCCGTCGTGCTCGGGATCAGGCCCGAATCCATTGTTATTGATCCAATGCTGAACGGTGCTTCTTTCAAGAGCAATGTGGTCGTGTATGAATCGCTGGGAGAATCCGGAATTGTGGAGATAAGTTGCGGTTCGCATAACCTAGTAGCCATAACTGAGGCGGAGCTTCAGTTGAAGCCGGGCGATGCGCTTCCCTTCCGCATCGATACCAAGAAGATCATTGTTTTCGATCCGGAAACAGAAAACCGAATATAAATAAAATCTTCTTATGAACAGAAAAAACGTTCTCTTTCAAAAGGAGGAAAAATGAAAGCGGCGGTTTTCACACAAAAAGAGGAACTTGAAATTCGTACCATGCCTATTCCAGACATAAAGGATGACGAAGTCCTTATAAAAGTCAAGGCGGTCGGGATATGTGGTACGGACATTCACATCTATAGAGGGGAATACTTTTCTGAATTTCCCCTTATCCCAGGTCATGAGTTCGCTGGCATTATCGAAAAGACGGGTTCTCGGGTGAAAGGATTCCAGGAGGGCGACAGAGTCACAGCCGACCCGAATATCTTTTGTGAATCCTGTTATTTCTGTAAAAAAAACTGCCAAAATCACTGCCAAAACATACGTGTCTTGGGCGTTACTGAACATGGCGCATTCGCTGAATACGTGGCAGTCCCCTATAAAAATGTTTTTGCCCTTGGCGAAAAGGTAAGTTTCGAAAAAGGCGCATTCGTGGAGCCTCTTGCCTGTATAGCCCATGGCATGAACATCATTGAGATGCGCTTGGGAAGCGAGATACTCATCGTCGGTGGAGGACCGATTGGGCAACTCCTTCTCCAAAGCCTAAACGCATTTGGGGGGGCAAACATCGTTTTGACCGATATCGACGAGGGAAAGCTGAAACTGGCCGAGGGACATGGAGCAAATCATGTGGTACTCGCCGACGGCTCCGAAAGAGAGGAAATCTCGAAAATCGCTCCTTTGGGATTCGATTACGTCATTGATGCCACCGGTATTCCTTTGGTAGTGGAGCAGTCGATACGCTATATGAAAAGAGCCGGGACATATCTGATATTCGGTGTATGCCCGAAAGACTCTGAAATTAGAATCAATCCTTATGAAATATTTCTCTATGACTGGAAAATAATAGGCTCGTTTGCCATAAAAAAGAACTTTTTCCAAGCTGTCAACTTGATCTCCACTGACAAAATCGCAACGGATACACTGGTATCCCTCAAGGGAACAATCGATGACTTTCCTGACATGTTGCAACAAAAACTGGACAGGAAGGATATTATGAAAGTTCAAGTCCAATTCGATTGAACACGAGATGCGGTGGGAATTCTTTTGTAAACATGACGGTGGTAAATACGATAGCTGCAAGGAAGAATTCCTGTTGCCGTTATGCCTCGAAAACCCTTTTGCCAGGTGTCATGCAACCTATGCTGGCAACGGCTTGCACTCTTTCTTTCCCAAAGAAATCCCTCGGGGAAAAGAACGGCGGCCTAGAATTTGACATTTCCGGAGAGTTGCAGTAAGAATGGTGTATTACATATTGAAATATTCTGGCCTTCGTTGAGGGAATATTTCATTCCATTTTTCCGATTTTCGCTGCACTCAACGTAGAAAGGAGGTTCAAGTGTCATTCAATAAGCTATCAAAGCATGCCGCAATCCTCCTCACATGCCTTTTGTTCTTCGGCGGCACCGTCATCCCCAAATTTTTATCTGAGGATACGTTTCAAAACAGCCCGGCTTTTTTGGAGAAACACATCCGGTATCTCATCCGGCACATCGATGGCGAACTGGGGATTGCCGTCAAGCATCTGGAGACGGGAACCGGTTTTGACATCAACGGCGGCGTGTCCTTTCCCATGGCCAGCGTCATAAAGCTTCCAATTTTTGTCGAGACAATGCACCAGATCAAAAGCAATAAGCTCAGTTTGGAGAGTTGGATAGACATTCAAAGTGAGGATCAGTTCTACAGTGGAAGCCTGCTTTCAGAATTGGAAGCCCCCGGAATCCGGTTGACGCTGAGAAACGTGATCAACATGATGATGAAATACAGCGATAATACGGCAACGGATCTTATTCTCAAACGCGTCGGAATCAAGGATGTTCGAACCAGGATGGAAAAAATCGGTTTATCCGACATATCCGTTGACAGGACTATCGAACATCTTGTGATGGATTACTACGGGCTGGACTACGAAAAATACAAGGAGTTTTCAAAAGACGAATTTGAAAAAGTGTATACAGAAAAGAAACAAGAGGATCCCCTGCATTTCAAAGAAGCGGCAGCAAAATTCAGCGATATCAATGTCGATCAAAGTACGCCCCTGGCCATGAACAGGCTTTTGGAAATGATTTTCAAAAAGGAGATACTTGATCCTGATACCTGCAAGTTCATACTCGATGTCATGCTCGATTGCCGGACAGGGTTGGGAAGAATCAAGGGGCTCCTTCCCGAAAATACACCCGTCGCCCATAAAACTGGGACCGTTGGGGGCACGGTCAACGACAGCGGAATCATTTATCTCCCAGAAGGTTCAGGTCATGTCGCTTTGACGGTATTTTCAAAAAACACCTCTAGCGATACTCGAGATATGGAAAGGGTTATTGCGGATATCGCCCGTTTCACCTACGATTATTTTACCTTTGTTCATCGTATCGAAGAATGAATATCTTTGGCTAGGAGAATAAATTATATGGAAACATATGGGTTGCTTTCCCTGATTCCCCCTTTAGTGGCTGTGGGATTGGCCCTCTGGAAAAAACAGCTCCTACCGAGCATTTTTTTTGGCATTTTGGTTGGAGAAACAATTTTGAAGAAAGGCAATCTATTCTCTGCTTTCTTTTGTTCTCTCGATGATGCCTTACGGATTATCGGGAATAAAGTGAACCTTGAAATCATCCTTTTTTGTATACTCGTCGGTAGCTTCATGGAAATCATAAAGGAAGCTAACGGCTTCCAGGGTTTTATTGATTGGTTCGAAAATAAGAAATTTTTCCGGGGGAAAAAAACGGTATACCCTTTGACCTATTTGATGGGCATTTCCATATTCATTGAGAGCTGGAGCAGTATGCTGATCAACGGTTCAGTGATGAAGCCCTTATACGCAAAACTTAAAATCTCGAGACAAAGATTGGCTTATTTCATCCATACTTTGAGCATCAATTTTGTGGCAATTGTCGTGATAAATAGTTGGGGAGCTTATTATGTCAGTCTCCTTTCCACTCAAGAGGTAGAAAATCCTTTACGAGTAATCATACATTCCATTCCCTTCAATTTTTACTGCCTTCTAAGCCTTCTGCTGGTAGCCGTGGTTATGGTGACGGGGATGACGATTGGTCCTCTGCGGGATGCGGAAAGAGCTGCCCGGAAGGCAGATGAAAATGTCGAGCTAGATGATCGGATCATACAATCATCATTTAAATCGGGAAAGAAGCATATACCAGCAAAAGCATCCCATATGGTATTTCCCACGATCGTTCTTGTCGGAACGGTTATTTTCGGACTCTATATCACGGGCCAAGGAGACCTGACCAGAGGTTCGGGCTCAACCGCTGTATTTTATGCTGCTTGTGTGGCTATTCTGTTCTCAATTTTTTTCTTTGTCGCTAAGAAACTGTTCAGTTTTCAGGAAGTTTTGGATGTAAGTTTCAAGGGTATGGGGAGCCTTATCCCGATCGGCATTCTATTGGTGCTGGCACTGACTTTGGGGGATGTGTGCAAACAATTAGGCACCGGCAATTATATAGCCGCTCTGGTTAAGCAGAATATACCGCATTTTCTACTGCCGGCTATAGTATTCGGAATAAGTTGTATAATATCTTTTGCTACCGGTACTTCGTATGGGACCTTCGCCATCATGATTCCTATAGCCATACCCATGGCCAAAGTCACAGGGGTTTCCTCCTCATTGATGCTGGGAGCCTGTATCAGCGGCGGTGTCTTTGGCGACAACAGCTCACCGATATCCGATGGATCAATTCTTGCAGGTATGGTCACCGGAGTAAAAACCATAGATCATGTAAAAACCCAGTTGCCATACGCCTTGATATCAGCTTCGCTTGCGCTTTCTCTGTTTTTGTTAGTTGGAACCTTCAAGTAATTCCGTTTAATGTTCATTTATCGAATTAGATCCAAAGAGTATGCGGATACTGCATAAATGTGCACTCACAATCCAGTTGTGTTTTTTTCTTGACTAGAAAGCCATCTCAGGATATATTACATATTGTAATATTCTTTGATTGGATGATTTAACACATCAGGAAAAGGATATTTCTTTTGTATGATAAGGATGAAGGAAAAAAATCGGACAACTCAAGCTAAGAAAAACAAGGAACATCTAAGAGAAATGATAGCACAGCAATCAGTTCGTGTCCGATTCCATGATACCATGGGATTTTCATATCAGCTTAAATTCATAAAAGGAGGTTAAACTTTGGCTGATTATACGTATAAAATGGATCTTTATGAGGCTGTTCGGGCAAAAATTCCTGAAATCTATGCTGAAGCGGAGAAAGTTGGAGAGGAAATCGGTATTAAAGGTGATTTGAAACATCAAGTCGGACTCACCGGTGCCGTCTCTGGATGTCATGGACTCAATCCCTCCAGAGTTGCGAACGCTATGCATGAAGTGGCACGAAAAATAGTCTCCAGCAGTCAGCTCGATGTCAAAGTGAGCCGGGTCATAAAAGACTGGCTGGGCGATGAATGGGATGGCGTCATGACCTCGACCTGTGAAGCCGCGCTGCAGGTCTGCTTTGACTCAGTCTTCACCCCTCCCCTTCAAGGACGGGGCAATTCCTATAACTCCCGTTATATTGCACCTTACGAACGCCATATCCATCATCAGGCCGGATATGGCAGACCCTTCCCGGGAAGGTTCAAAGATACCGTCGCGGACAGGGGGAACTGTGCTGGCGAGATGGGTATGATGGGAAAAAGGCTGTGCAACCTAGAAGTGGATATCGTGCCCATGAAGGGTGCCCTCTACGGAAATCACGGGATTAAATATTACCCATCACCTTTGCTCACAAAGGTGGATGCCTTGGGTACAGCCGAAAAAATGCGGATGCATGCCAAAAGAACACCGAATCTCTGTGGTTTCGCTTCGTTAGGATATGATACACCGGGATACGGCTATAGGGAAAAAAACCCGGATGGGAGTTCGGTGCTGCGCAGCCAGATAGGACAACTGGCCAGAGAATTCGATGTTCCCTACTTGGTAGATAATGCTTTCGGTTCCGTTTTTATAGGTACAGACCCAAGAACCAACAATGTGGATTTGATGGTCTATTCCGTGGATAAAGCCATGGGCGGCCCCACTTCTGGTCTTATAGTTGGAAAAGAGGAGTATGTGACCTACTGTCGGAGAGCACTAGGAACGCATTCCGAGCGCTGGGGCACGATGACGGCGCACGGTAAGGCCGCTTACGTCGGTTTTGATCCTGGTAAAGAAGCTCTGGCCGGAGGGATTGCAGCTATGGAATTCCTGAGAGATGAACCAAAACTGTGGAAAGATAACGTGGATACACTCGAACAAATTGCTAAAGAGGAATTCGATAAAATTGACTCGAAGCTGAAAGGGCTATTTGAGATCACGAAGTCCTATAATTCTGCCGCTGTCGAGATAAACTACGAAAAGAGCTGGGAAGAAGGTATTCCTGGAAGCGGGGGGATGGGCATTCCCATCTTCACCATCGAAGATATGTACGCCGGTACCCAAGTTCTTCAAACAGGCTTGCTGAAAATGGGGATAATCCCAACAATAACCTACGATGCCAATATTTTTATTTCGACTGGCCTTGGAACTACTGATCACGACGGCTACTTGCAAGAAGACAGGATGCGGCTTGGGATCAGGGGGATGGTCAAACTGATTGAAATCCTCTGCCGCCAAGTCGGGCTTATTTGAAATAGGATAGGCTAAGGATTCCGTTTTTAGGAGAAAGACTAAGACCATGCAGAAAAAAATCTTGGATGTCGTGAATATTGAATTGGAAAAAGGTATAGCTTCAGGAGTCTCGATCGAGACTCCTGAAGCACCTATCCTTCTAATCCTTACTCAAAAGGGCTTTATCATGTGCGGTGTGCTGGATGTTGAAGGACTGGATGCGTTGTTGCCTGGAAAAATGGCTGCGGCCAAAATCAGCGGCGTTCGAACATTCGAAGATTTGTTGACAAAAAAAGTCGTCACTGCTACTGAAAAAGCGCAGGCAATGGGAGTCAGTCCGGGGATGGTCGGAAAAGAAGCCTTGAATTGCCTGATGTAGGAGTCTTGTCGCGTGAACGAATTTGTTGAACAGAAAGATCTATGGAAAGACTCCACTAGAAGAATGCCTTCGGGAAAGGTGGTTGCCGTTCTTAGCGGAAAACTGGAGGACCGGAAGCTCGAGCTTATTAGGCCATTTTCCCGGGCGCTTTTATCTGGAGAAATCCATGAGCTCATCGTAACAAACGAGGAGCAGGCCGGTCCCACGCAAACGGTCAGCAGGATAGCCTATGTCTGCTTTTTTGAAATCGTCACCGCTGGAATCATGCTGGTAGGCGATAGTTTGTCTATAGGAGACAGCCAAATCGGAGAGATCGCCGGATTCGATCAAACACACATGCCCAATCACCTCAACATCGTGGCGAAATCCGAAGTTAGGCTCAGTGGAAAAGAGAGGCAAATCCAATTGGATGATACCGTGCTTTTTCGGGAGAGGAGGCAAAAATAAACTCCTTAATCCAAGCAAATTAACGCCTATAGGGATACAAAATGGAAAGGGATGATGTATTCGCGCATGTTTTGGATGGCCTGGATATCGAGACATATTTCATTTGCCGTAATGAAAAAGAGGGACGGGCACTGGCTTTTGCGCTTATGACGGAATTGGGTTTCCAGCATGGCGATGTCATCATGACAGAACCGGTCGGTGGAGGAGTCCGCGTCCGCATGCGGGCTGTTATCCACGCGCCCAATGATAGACCTGGCTGGTTGGAAAAGGGACAAAAGGAAGTGGACAGGGGAAATGAGAAAAAGCGATAAAGCTGAAAAAAAGAAAATCCTTTGCATCCCCTTGGACCCTGTTCATGATTTCGGCCTAAGAATGATAAAGAAAAAACTCGACGATGCCGGTCATCATACAGCATTGTTGCCTCCTGATTTATCAATCGAGGAAATCAGTGAGCAAATTTCAAGAATGCCGTATTTCGACTTCATACTCGTGAGTCGTACTATCGGGTATGGTTCGGCCGAGATCCTAGCCAATTTTCTGGACATTCTTGATGCCCTTAAAATAAGAGAAAAAACACAGATCGCGGTGGGCGGCATGGGTATAAGCAAGGAATTGGCGGCCGAGATCGGCTTTGATGCGGGGTTCGACGCCTCGACTACTCCTGAGCAAGCTCTTGCCTACATTGAGGGAAGAGAGTATGTCGAAGGTCCCTCCTTTTTAGGCCAAGAGCGGAACGGACGTACAAAAAGAGATTTGTGCCAGGGTTTTTCTTACGCAGTCAAGGATAAGCTGATCGATACTTTGCTGGAGGATATAGCGGACCAGGTTCTGACATGGTCCAAAAACAAGACTACTCCTGGAATTGAGCGCGCCAAAATAAGGGAGGAAATGTTCTCCTTGACAGACGAAAACCTTGCTGGTCAGGATCGATATCGACAGTTGGAAAAAAGATACATCGCCCTTTGCGACAGCTCCATCCAGAGAGCCTACATGAACAGTGATTTTCCGCCGAGAATAAGAAAAATTCCCGGGACTCTCGCCAGTGGCTTAAAAGAATTCGTCAATCGGTTCCGGGAAAACGCATCGTGTAGGAAGCCTTTCGGAGAAAAATCGGCTGCACTCCTCTTTGCCCAGATAGGGAGTGGCTCTCCCATCATGGATACCGCCCACATTAAAGTCTGTGAAGCGATGGGCATCGACGGCATCATAACTATCTGTCCTTCATCGGGAGCACGCAACGAAGGTTTGTTAAAGGGGTTGCTGAATCACGAGGGAGATGGGACCTTGTTGACTGTTCAAAATCTGGTTTTGATCAAACAGCATCTCGACAAAGCGGTGCTTTGGCTGGTCAGAGCCCACAGAGGTCTCAACGGACCGGAAGCTGTTCTTTATGCCGGACACCTTGGAGCGGACCTATCAAAATTGAATTTTTTTTATGGGTCTCTGGGGGCGGGAACGGACCCGGCCCGTCTGATCGTGGATACGATCGCATCCCTCCGCTATGCTGCTTCCTATAACATCGCTTTCGATATCCCTTCAAACGACGAGCTGTGCGGAATACCCACTTACAAGAGCTTTGCGGGATTGCTCGTTATGGCGAAGATCAGTCGGAAGCTCCAAGCCAAGCCCATTCTGAAACCTCTATTTTGCTATTCCCCCTACATCATATTTTCAGGGAAAATGTCTGATAACTTTGTGGATTTCAATGCGGCAAAGATAAAGGCACTGCGGTCTCTCATTAATTCTCCTATATGGATAGGCGAGCCGGCTGGATTTATGACCCACACCGAAGACCGTATCCAGTCGGCTATGACGACCGCTTTGCATATCGAATTGGCCTGCAACTTGGGCGTGCAGGCTGTAACCATGGCCTCTACAGACGAAGCCTATTCCCGGGGTGTGATCAATCTGAATCCGAGACTGGATACTATGAAGGGAGCGGAAGCCGTATTTCGATTTATGGGCAAATGCCGTATTGAGCCGACCGGGGCCGCGGATATTCTTGCAGATGAACTCATGAAGGATATTAAAAGCGTCCTCACTAGAGCGAGGGACCGGAAAGATCTCGCCCAATCTATCTATGAGGGCACTTTCGGCGGAAAAGAGGATGGCGTCTCGCCGGGAAGAGGCGGCAGAGGTACCCTTTCCGAATGGATTTGAAGACCTCAATGTCCGGATGATACATGGAACAAACCAGTATCGGCGTTGTTGGAACGGCAAAAAATACCGGAAAAACGACCACGGTTCTTGGTCTGCTTGATGCATGCCTAAGTGAGACGCTCGGGGCGGGATTGGTAGGAATAGGATATGACGGTGAGGAACTCGACCATATAACCGGATTGCCCAAGCCGAATTATTTCCTTATGCCACCCATCAGCGTGGCTACGGCTGAAGAATGTCTTCTTTCCTCACAGATTCCGCATGAAATCCTGGTGCGCACAGGGATATCCTCAGTTTTTGGAGAAATTTTGATCGCCCGCGTCAAGGCCCCTGGAAGAGTGATTTTGGCCGGTCCGAACAAGGCAGAAGGGATCTCGTTTGTGTTGGAGGCCTTCAAAAAAATAGGAACGGATATCGTTCTCATCGATGGATCCATAAATCGCGTTATTCCCCTTATGGAAGCGGACCAGGTGGTTTTCGCCACCGGAGCTTCGCGAAGTACAGATATTCATAAATTGGCCAAAGAAATCGAAGCCATTCATTTCCTCTTTTGTCTGGGTCGCTTCATTCCAAAAGACCTGGGCCTTTCATCTGAGAAGGAGATAAAAATTGTATCCTGGAACGGAAAAGAACGCTTCGTATCAGGGAATTCGATCTGTTCCAAAGAATCCCTAGAGCGGGTGATGGGACAAGTTGAGGCTTCTTCTGAATTCATTTTAATACCAGGAATAATTTTTTTCGAACAATGGAAAGACGCTCTTTCACGATTTGAGAAGATGCTTAGAGGAAAACAGATAATTTTGCCCAGTCCGGGGCACATTCTGGTTTCAGGGGAACCCGTTTCACTGATGGGAATCATCCAATGTCTCAGTAAAGGCGGTTCCCGTATCTCTGTTTTGAAATCCATTTCTATGGCCGCGGTGACCGTTAATCCCTCTTATCCAGAGAAAAAGGATTTTACGGGGGGATATACGCACGAGTATATCGACGAGAAAAATCTGTTGCATGCCATAAGCAAGGCGTTCCCCGGCCCTGTTTTCAACATGAAGCACCCGGATTCAGGAAGACGTCTTTTGCGCGTTTTAAAAAAGATAAAATAACCAGGAGTATTTCAAAGAAACTATCGGGAGGAATTCAATGAAAAGTGAAAAAGTAAAGATCGCTGTTGTCGGTTTGGGAAATTTGGGGCAAGGAGTTCTGGATGCTGCCGAAGTCGCTCCAGATATCAACATCGTCGGTGCCGTAAGTTCCCGTGCGGAGAGCCTCAATAGCAACTATGAGTTTCCTGTGGTCAAAGAGTTAGAGGAGCTACATGAAGCCGACATTGCCATTCTGTGTGGTCCGACCAAACAAGTAACGCAGTTAGCGCCTGAGTACCACAAAGAGGGATTTTCAACCGTCGATTCGTTCGATATGCATGCCGAACACAATTGGCATCACTACCAGACTCTAAAGAAAAGCGCTATCGAAAACAATGTGCGGGCACTCACTTCAGGAGGCATGGACCCTGGTTTTTGTTCGATGATTCGTGCCTTGTTTCAGATTCCTACACCTTGGGGAATTTCATACATAAATTACGGCCCCGGCACCAGCTTGGGTCATTCGGTCGCGGTAAGATCTGTCGAAGGTGTCAAAAATGGAATATCCATCACCATTCCAAAGGGTTTCGGCTTGCACAGGCGCGATTGTTTTATAGAAACCGAAAAAAGTGCGGATAAAGAAAGGATAAAACAAGAAATTCTTCAGGATGACTATTTTTCTCACGATGAGACATACATTTATTTTGTGGATGATGTCAAAAACCGCTATGATGTAGGACACAAGGTGGTGATAGAGCGGAAAGGCGTATCCGGAAAGACACATAACCAGCACTACACCTTCCAAACCACCTTCACCAATAACCCGTCTACCGGTCAGCTTCTTGTGGCCTGCGCAAGGGCTCTATCCAAACAGCCGCCGGGAGTCTACACGATGATCGATATGCCTATCCGTGATTTTTTGACACCCATCAAGGACGAGGAGCAACTTTTCAGAGAAGTCATTTAAGGAATACCGGTTCCCCATCAACCACCTGTTTCTGAAGCGGTCTCGATCGCTGTCCGCTCAAAGGACGAATCCTTCTCTGAAGGGATCTTCATCATTCAGAACAAAATGATGGATCCCCATCAAATATGACTTTGCCGAGATTTCTGGAATAGAGGCTGTCATTTCCCCAACCGGGGCCCTCCTCAGCAGCCGCCCTTTGAAATGGGTTCCTATGATGCTTTCCTGGATATAAGGCTTTTCGAGATCGAGCTCCCCTCTTTTCTCGAGGACGCTCATAAAAGCACTGGTTCCGGTTCCCGAAGGTGTGCGTCCCATGATCCCTGGCGAATAGACGTTGGCAACCCTATAAGTCAAAGGGTTTTTCTTCTTTCCTGTGTACAGCGTCACCAGAGCAATCTCAGAGGGAGCGGATTGCCTTGGATGTTTGACTGTGATTGATGCATTGAGTGCATCCTTTATTTCTATCGCCGATTTAATGATCATAGAGCTATTCTCTGAATCCAAATCAAGGTTGAGATCGCGCGCATCCACGAAGGCGAAAAACAGGCCTCCAAAAGCGATTTCCACCTGAACAGAGGGCATTCCTTTAGGCTCCAAATTTATCGAGCTGTAATGAAAGGACGGGACATTCTCGAAGGCAACTCTATCCACTGTGTTTTTCTTTATCAGAGCTTTGATTCGAACAGGTCCAGCGGGCGTATCCGCGAGAAACTCGGTGTTGGGCTCCTTTTTGGAAATTATCCCGCTTTCTAACAAGGCATGCACGGCACACAGAAGGCAATCACCGCACATGTCATACTGCCTTTCCGCGCTAAAAAAGAGCATTCCTACAGATGAATTTGGACCTGTGGGATCTGTTATGATGGTGCCAAGCATATTGGCATGCCCTCGTGGTTCCCGACAGAGACTTCTCCTCAACCAGGACATGTTCTTTTCGAAAAACTTGGATTTTTCTCTCATGTCTCGTCCTAGTATCGGGGGGTATCCAGAGATGATCGTACGGCTGGCTTGACCGTGATGATAATCCAAGGCCGTTATTAGCTTCGTAATTTCCATAATCGCATGCTCCCTATCTAAGATTTATCCCGAAGAATAGCGGGCGGAAAGTATCGATTCTCCCGCATCTCATCCGAATCAAAATATTCGAGAAAACCATTTTGAATTTTTGCAATAAGAATCAGATTCGTCGGGCATGGAGACCTTTCCGGGCATTTCTTTCTGTACACGAATATGGTTTCCGCACCCGGCTTGATGCGACCGCCGGGAATACCCCCTGCAAGGTCAAAAGCACTCAATACCAGAGAAGAAGCGTTGACGTGGTGCCTGCAGTTGAACACGGATAAATCACCGATGTCCGCAACGGAAGCCCTGCTGCACAGCTGGTTATCTCTATTGTAGCCAAAAGAGAGATTGATCCCCACATCGGTTTGGAAAGGGATGGAGTTGCTTATTGATATCAATGTGGCATCCTCAAATATCCAGTCAAATCGCTGATTCCATCTGTTCAGCTTTAAGTTTTCATAAAAGGTAAGATCAACTCCATCCAATTTCCCGAAAGCTAGCTTGAACAGGGGCATCAATAAAGCAACGTAATTCATGCGAACCAGATAATCCTTACCCTTTCCGCAATCGGATCCCATTTCTATGGCGACGACTGAGGTTCCCCATGAGGTCATGTTGTCTCCGAAAGCTCTGGGATTGAATTCTTCGCCATATTTGGCGATGCGTCCACCACTATAAGGGCTTAAAGTCCTGCGAATTTCAGCGCAAATTTTTTTGGCTAAAAGCCAATGAGGTTCCCTGGAAGGCGATGGTCCCGCTGGAGGTGCTAAGACTGCCATCATTACTTCCTTGCCCGATTCCCCCACTTCAGCCAGCGGTGGCTGGTTGTGAAGATTGAAAGCGACATCGGGCGCGAAATCTTCATACACCTTCTTCAAAATTTTTGCCTCCGGGGAAGTTAGGGCCAATGCGTCCCGGTTGATATCGATCTCCTGCGCGTTGCGCCGCTGAAAAAGTTCAGCCCCATCGGGATTCAGCATGGGAACGAAAAGACAGGTGACTTTCTTGCTTAACTCGATGATATCCTCGTGCCTGTGATTTTCCACCAGAAATCCCAAGGCGTCGAGAATTGCCGATGTGCCGGTCGGTTCATCTCCGTGCATCTGAGACCAGCTTAAAACACGAATAGGACCTCTTCCCCACTCGATGGCATAAATGGGTCTTCCCTCGAAAGACCGGCCTGCTATGCCGATGCTCAATTCAGAGCAGTTGTTCATGGCTAAGAGCATTGATTCCAGCTGGGAAGGCCGGATTGCGTAATGATCTGGAATGGAAATTCGGCACTCTTTCCATGATTCCCACAGCTCGTGCTCTATGGGATTTGCTTTCGATAGCGCAGTTTGTCCCCCATGCACCCATAAAAGCAAAATAAGAATGCTTTTGTATATCACTCTTTTTTTCGTCCTTCATTACCGGAGATCAATTCCAAATCAGCGGCAAACTCCTCAGGGAAAGAAGCGCCAACGTTGAACCTGGGGCCTTCATAGATGTGAATACCTGGCTTTCCCGCATCGAGATTGATGACGTAATCGTGTATTTGGTTCTCGGTTTGACAAAAACTCCCACCAGCCTCAATAGTAATAAAGTCCTTCCCGTAATACTTTTTATAGAGACGGAAATTCCACGATTCAAGGGTCAAGGACGGCTGTCCCTCCACCATCCTTGAAGAACGCAGATGTTTCTGTGCGGAGACGAACTTGTGCTTGATTTTATGTTTTAAATGCTCGATTATTGCCCCACCGTCCAGAATAACCAATCTGATCTTAGATAAAAGTCTATCAGGCAATAATTCGATGAATTCATCGGCCACATAGCTCCCGCTGCTGTGGGCCGCGACATAGATGATTTGGACACGGCTCATATCCGGCTGGTTCGCAAGTACCGAATTCATTATGTAACGGTCTTCATAAGGCGGATCCTTGGGTCCAGGAACGGCATAGATCTTGAGAAACAGCTTCTCGAAAGTGGATTGCCGTATGAGGCCGAATACCCATTGCTGGCATGCATCTATGCTTACATCATACCCGGCATATCCTATAAATACGGCTTTCCCGTGCTTGCTCAACTCTGCGACAGCGATTGTATCCTCGGAGTTTTCTAAAAATCGCCAATAAGGCTTCTTCTTTTCTGATATGCATATTTTTTTTTCGGCAGGAAAATAATCTGGCGCTTTTAATTTCTCTATTGGACCCTTGAATGTAATAATAGAGCAAATCGAGAGGGCTACGAAACTCAGAGAATACAGCATTTTTTCTCCTGTTTTTTACGTAAACATATAAGGCCGGAGCATGGAGTGACACATGCGCCCGCCACTTAACCCTAGTTATCCATTTGTTTCTTTCAGAAATCGGACTTTTTCGTCAACTTGAAGATCTGTGAGGATGTGTAAGGATTTGGATCATCAAATACCATCAGATTTTACAGGGGAATCGAAACATATTTATATCATAAAGTAATAATATAGATAGATCAAGATGTCAGGAATTATCTTTACAATAATAATTTCACAGGATTAATCAGTGGATTTAATCAAAATTGATATCGTAAAATCCTTGAAAATCTATATTTCTATTTGTTATAATTTATCAAGATAGAAATCTTTTTTTTGTTGGAGAGATGCAAACCACATGAAAAAATACAAGTGGTTTCCATTGGCTTAATTTTAAATCGTGATTCCTTGATAACGATTTGCCTGATGGATATGAACTGTACAAGAAAGAGATGTGTTATTGAGATGAAGAAGAAGGAGCTCGCAGCACGAGTGCAATAAGCATATCATGGAGCTGCTCATCTCATAGATAATATGAATTTGATTAAGACCTTTTTTTGATTAAAATGGGAGTTTTCGGCTATATCATAAATTCTTGTTTTGGATTTTAAGGCGAAACATATTCTTGAATCCCTTCACCTAGCTGCCGATTTGGAAAAGTGGGTTGAATGGATGGAAGCACTATCAAAGGAGGTATTGATACAACTGCGAGAATCTTTTAACATAGGCAAGAAGTTGCAGAAATCTCCAGATCCGGATACACTAGCTTCAATATCTGGGGGCGAATTTTTCCCGAATATCATGGGAAAAGGAGATTTGCTTGGTGTCGGATCTGTATGGATCAATCGTTGGGTACAGGGAATCAAATATCATTCATCGAAAGGACTGCTACCCATATTGATTAAGTTCTGGGTGACCCGTTCAGAAGTCAGCGAGGAATTGGAGTTTCTGAGTATTATCATGCAATAGGGAGATAAGATGGAAGAGATAGGCAGTAAGCTTAGGCTTCTTCGACAATCCAGAGGAATCACACTTGAGATGCTGGCGCAAAAGCTGGACATGACACAGCCTCATCTTAGCTTGATTGAGACAGGAAAGCGAGGCATTTCGATACCGACACTTAGACGAATTCTCTATGCTCTAAACACTACTCTTGTGGGTTTTTTCTCGTCGGATTTCCAAAACAACAATAAAGTCGTTTACCGCAGTGAAGACAGAGTTTTGCTGCCTTCCAGCAAATCGACCGAGATACGCCTTCTAGTTCCTATCGAAAGCGGACGCATGCTGTCAAGTTCTGAAACAATCATTAAACCGGAAGGATCAATGGGAAAACCCACCGCTCATAAAGGCGAGGAATTCGGCTTTGTTCTCGAAGGTAGAGGAATACTCATTGTAAATAATCAAAAGTATGACATATCTAAGGGCGATAGCTTTTATTATGATGCATTTCGCCCTCACACGATCCGAAATCCATCCAAAACAAAAGATCTGAAGCTTTTAATCGTTGCAACGCCGCCCTCGTTTTAAAATGAGGATACAGCAAGTAACAGCTAGGATCAATTTCTTTAGGAAAAAGGAGCCGACATATGAATGTCAAAATTATCAAAGAGTCAAGATCAAGAACTGAAGGCGATATTCAAAAACTGCAGGATACGGTTAAATCTATCCTTGATAGAGTAAAAAGAGAGGGCGATTCCGCCGTACGAAATTATGAACAGAAATTTGATAATTATTCGCCGGAATCATTCTTAGTCACAGAGGATGAAGCTGTGAAATCTAAAGATGAACTACCGCATGAAATTATCGATGAGCTTGATTTCGCAATAGAGAAAGTGACATCTTTTGCCAAGGCACAAAGAGAGACGATTAAAGAATTTGAAAAGGAAATATATCCCGGCGTCATGATGGGACAACGAGTAATTCCTGTTGAGTCCTGCGGATGTTATGTGCCGGCGGGGCGATACCCCTGCTTAACCTCCGCTGTCATGTCTGTGATTCCGGCTAAGGTGGCAGGAGTGAATAGAATTATTGCCTGTTGTCCACCCGGCCGTGATAAGCGAATCAGCCCGGGAATTCTCTATACCATGCATAGAATGAAGGTGGACGAGATCTATTGTTTTGGTGGGGCGCAGGCTGTAGCCGCTTTTGCCTTTGGAACGGAAACCATCAAACCAGTCGATCTGATAGTAGGTCCCGGAAACCAATATGTTGCCGAGGCTAAAAGACAGGTTTTCGGCACAGTCGGCATAGATTTTATTGCAGGACCTAGTGAATGTCTGATCATCGCTGATGAATCCGCCCGGGCGGATTTCATCGCAGCGGATTTGTTGGCCCAGTGTGAACACGACCCTCTGGCACGAGGGGCTCTGGTAACATTGTCGGAATCGTTAGGAAAGCAGACACTACTTGAAATCAACTCACAGTTGAAAGAGAGAAAAACGGAAGAAGTAGCCAGAGCGTCTTGGGAAAATTGGGGGGAAGTGGCTGTAGCTGGAGGCCTGGACGATGCTGTCGCTTATGCCAACGATTATGGGCCTGAACATCTTGAAATTCACACCAAGGATCCCAGATCAATTCTTCCTCGATTGAAAAATTATGGATCTCTTTTTCTGGGACAAAACACGGCTGAAGTGTATGCGGATAAGATCGCTGGGACGAATCATATACTGCCTACCGGAAGAGCAGCGAGATACACAGGCGGACTATGGGTCGGCATGTTTTTAAAAGTCATAACACATCAAGAAGTAGATACGAAGGCTTCTTTAATGCTGGCTAAGTACGCCGAAACTCAGGCTCAATATGAAGGAATGGATGCGCATCGTTTCGCAGCCACGATTCGTTTGAGGAATTTAAAAGAATAAAACAGCCGACATCTGAGAAACGATTTCTTGACGGAAGTCGTTTACTGGTTTTCAATATGCTCCAAGATTTTTTTGGACACCTCTGCATGTTCTCCTTCCGGTTCCAGCTCCAAATACTTACGCAATTCTGTTTTGGCCCGTTCTGTATCATTCATACGGAAATAACACATCCCCAATTGGTAATGGCCAAGAGCGAAATCAGGTTTGGTCTCCAGCGCTTTTTCAAAATAATTCTTGGCTTCCTGATCATTTCCCTGATTGGCTGCGGTGACGGCCATGTTATAAAGCTCTTCTGCGGAAAACTTTACATCGGGCAGGGCCTTCATCCTTTCAAGGTATTCGGCAGCTGTTTGTTCATCGCCTTTAGACGAGTAGGATATAGATAGTATTTTGAGGGCCTTATAAGAATCCGGATTCATTTCCAAACTCTTTTTTGCAGCCTCAATAGCCTTGTCGTAATCCTGTGTACGAAAACGGGCTGCCGCCAAATTTTCCCATGCCTCAGTGAAATCAGGGCTCACTTCCAACGCTTTCTCAAACTCCCGTGCTGCCTCTAAATATTGCTCGGATTGAAAGAGCTCAATTCCTCTATTGAATAGAGGCAGGGCCTTTTCGTAAGCTTCCTTTAGCTGGACTTGTTGTCTGGGGGATAGCTGATCGTTACGGTAAAGGACAAATTCCTGTTTGTACTGGAAGGAAGCCTGGGAGCTTCTTATGGTGCGAAGTTCAATCTTTTGTTGGTGTGGTTGATATCCTTCCTTATTCAGATTAAAGTGTGCGGTCTTTATCTGCATGGGTAGTACAAAGGCTGATTCTCCTTTTTCATTCGTTTTTAATACTTTTTTGAACGTGCTTCGTTCAGGGCTTGTGACTGATATTTTCACATTATCAATGGGTTCATTCTCACTATCGACAACTCTCAATATTAATCGTCTTGCTGTGACTTGAGCAGTGACAATACCTGTCGTAATTGAAATGCAGATAAGGAAAAGCAATAATTTTCTTATAGTCATTTCGAAGACCTCCAATTCATTTCCTGATATGATTTCTTTGCATTACTGGTTTTTCTTGAGATCTGACACTTTATTTTGCAGCTCATCTTGGCTTGGATCCAACTCCAACGATTTTTCCCAAGCTTTTAGTGCCTCGTCTGTCTTTCCCGTTTGAAAGTAACACTCGCCTAGCGAATTGAGAATTTCCAAGTGTGTTCCAAAATTTGTAAGATATTTTTTATAATAATAGATAGCCTTTCCGTACTCCTTCAAAAAAAAACTGGCATCTCCCAGCATATGATAGATTTGAGGTTCTTCTTTTGCATTTTCCATGAAGCGTGCCAGTAGGGTTTGGCCCTTTGGATAATCTTTTGCTGAAAAATACGCCCTGCATAATTCTAGAGCGTACTTGAGAGAACTGGGGCGTCTGCCGTATGCCAACTCCAGAAGTTCTCTCGCCTTTGCGTTTCTGCCAGCGTTGAGCATTTGGCTCCCCAATACGAAGGGATAAAAAGGATCATCTGTTTGTGGAAGAACCTCAAACACGCTCCAATATCTTGGCAGTGAAGCTACTGGGCTAATGATAAAATTTTCTTTTTCTGTGAGTATTTCATCCTGGTTGCTGTCCATGATCAAAACACGTAGCGAATAATTTCCGGGTTTGAAATCAGCTAAAGGAAAGGACTCGAGGTATCCGTTTTTATTCATATAATCCAAAATTCTTTTTCTGATAAAATGGACCTGCTCTTCGCCTTTGAATACGGATATCTCGATCGAGCCGCTATCCTTCAAATCTGATGAAAGACCGGTGAAAGAAAAGTACACAAACATCTGGTCTTTTGGGCTGAAAGACTTGTTAGCTGGGGGATAAATGAGAAGCTTGCCGAACTGGAAGGGCCGCCGCATCGTTTCAGAAGTGAGATTTTTTCCTGTTTTATTGGAAAGAATCACAGGGTTCAAACGCAATGTCGTGGTTTTTTGAGGTACTGTAAAACGCTGTTCCGTTGATGTGAATTCTTTGGATACGGAATTTTTTATAAGAACGCTTAGCGAATACGTGCCTGGAATCATTGGAAATATATCCTGCAAACTGAAAAGCTTAGATTGCATTTCCGCGACCTGATCTCGGTCAAACTCCAAAGAGATCTCCTTCTCGAACTGATATATAGTTTTCTCATTGGAATCGGAAACTTTTCCAAATATCTCGAGATTCGTATAGTATTTTTCTCCGTACTGCCCTAAGGAAAGTCTTTTGGGTTCTATGGCATAGTGGATGAAGAAAAAACCGGCCTCATCCGCAATTACCTTCACAATCGTGTCGTTTTCGATATAGAGAACGGAGTGATCGACTTCGACTATCGATCTGTATTTCAGGAGTTTTTCCGCATACTCGTCCTTCACATTTTTTTTCGGCAATACTGAGATATTGTTTAACAACATCTCTGAAGCTATACCAGTTTGTGAATCAAACGATGATGATTGGCTTGGAATCAGCGATCGGGCAACCTTTGCTAATTCCGGGTTTACCTGAGTCAATATGCGCATAGCCTTGTTTGGATTTATATCATATGTTTCTAGGAGTTTTCGAGGACCATGTCTTGCCGGACTGTACAATGTATAGTCTCCAATACCCCATTCTTTGAAAAATACTATGTAAAAACTGGAAGGAATTCCAGGTCCGAAATCCCCCTGGTAAAACCATACCTCTATCGGGACTAGATTATGTTCCAAAGAACCGTAGCTTTCCTCAGTTAAAGGCTTCCCAAGGATAATGAATATTCTTCCTCTATCCGTTTTCCAGCCAGATCTTGATGATCCTTTGCCGAATATTTTATTGGCGTAATCAACTCGCCTGTAGTGTTCTTCCTTGAATTCATTTTGAGGAGTCCCCGGCGTTGGGTCGCGCTGCTTCCAGAACGCTTCGATAAAAAGGTCCCGCTCCTGATTGGTCTGGAGTTGAAGGAAGCTCTCTTTTTCTTTATCGGTTATGATATAAACGACTTCCTCAGTTAGCCAGCGGTTATAAGATTGCGGGATTTCGTCAACCCTATCCCTGGAAAATGTAGCCGGAATAAAGATTGATAAAAATGATAAGATCGAAAGATGGATAAGAATCAAACTTTTCATTTCTGAGATAATTCTACCAGCTAGTCATTGACTCTTCAAGCTAATAAAAATGGAGAAGCAGCGATTTTCTTAGAATATCAAAGGATCATTTTGGGGATGTATTTGGACTTAGCTTGCCATCTATCACAAAGACCAACGGCAACTCATGGGTACGCTTTTTTTTCTGTCTTATTGCTTGACGACCACAAGGCGGAGAATAAGATTTCAAAAATAGGCTATGTCCCAAAATGACGGGGAACATTTGTTCCATGCATAGGATACTCCCCATCTAGAAAACCGCAATTGCTTATGGATTTCAAGATTCTTTGTCCAAAGTGCTGGCTTGTAGATCTTCCGAAAAGCTACCAGCAACCAATTGATAAGCCCTTCATTGTTCCATTGCCCCTCGACATGTTTTTCTCTGTTGACTATACGACTGAAGGTGCTCGCTATCGCATTGGTCGTCATCGAGACCCAGCTTTTTAACTTGAGCCAGTAATCGAAAACCAAAAAAGCATTGATCGCAAAATTCTCAATTTAGGTTGTAGCCGACGGGAATTTCCGTGGATCAAGTGCCTTCATCAGTTTATCAAAACACTATGATGGTTGTTTTTTGTTGTGTGAATCCGGTTTACAGGAAATGACATTCATACACGCCGTATGTCTATTTATCCTTCTTGGATTTTTCCAGCTGTTTCAGAGCTCTAAGAGCTGTTGGATATTGGGGATTGATCTCCAATGCTTTTCGATAATATTTGATGGCTTTCTCTTTATCACCTGACTCCAGGTATGATTCGGCCAGGCTGTCCCAGACATCCACTTCCTCGGGAAAAATCAGGGTATTCGCCTTAAAAACCGCAACAGCCAGTTTTTTCTTTTCTTGACCCAATAGGTTGTATCCCCAAGCATTGATCCCTGATTGATTCATGATTTCATGTTTGACAGCTCTAGTCAGCATGGTAATGATTAATTCCTCGCCCTCCCTTTCCCGATTTTTCTCAAAGAGTCTTTCCCCTTCTTCCAATCCCTGTTTGATTTTCATATACAAATTGAGCAGTTCTTTCTTTTGTTTTTGGGCAAATTCCTGGGCAGATTTACCGGCCAGTTCAAGGGCAGCTGTCAGAGCCTGATCAGCAGGCACCTCGATATCCGGCTTTACCCCGGATCCCTCCCAGTTGGATTGGGTCACCGGATGAATGGCCCGTCCGAATGGAATGGAAATCCTAAGATTTTTGTACAACACCCAAGTCGAAGCCGGATTGGCAGCACCGACAGTCGGTTCGCCAATGACCGTGGCTCGTTTCAGGGCTTGCAGCTCATAAGCAAAAGCTTCAGCTCCGGAAAAGGTATTTTTACTGATCAACACAAAAATCGGTATCTCAGACATTTTCATTCCAGGCACTTTTTCGCGGGTCCAAAATTCATCGGTTCGATCCCTGTCCTTCCAGTAAATGCTGTTGATATGGGTGGGTTTATTAAAAAAATAGCTAAAGAGGTGGGTCATGAATGTTTCATCCCCTCCTCTTCCATTTTCCCGCTGATCAAGGATCAGGGCATCGACATCGGCAAGGAAAGTCATGGCTGCGTCAATGCGTTCTCCAACTTCCGGTGAATACATCACTGATTTGATATTCATATAACCGATATTCCCTTCGAAAACCTCGATCTTATCCAATCCATAATTTTCACTTTTAGCACGCAACTGCCTGAGAAGCCTTTTTAAATTGCGATCGGTTTTCTGTTGATCGGGATTGACTCCCAGATAAAACTTAAGGTGACGGTCGTGACAAATTGACCGCAACTCATCGGTTAAATATTCAGCAAATTCTTGAGGATCTTCAATTTCTTTGAATTCCCTCTTGTTTTGGAGCTTTTTCAGATGATCGATCATTTCTCCAGCTGTTTCAGGTATCACATAAAACCTGTCCAGAAGTTCACTGGCCTTATCAACAATCTGTGATTTCTCTTTCTTGTTTAAGGTAACAATCTCTTCCCGAGCCATCACACCGTTAAAGAACCCTATTAAAATGGTCAGTATCAACAACCATTTTATTTTTTTCATTTTCTTTCTCCTATCCAAATTTTTGAGTTTGTCCCAAAGTGACGGGGACCATTTGCCATGAATACAAAAGAAGGACCACAACCTTCAAAGAAGTTATTCAAAATAATGAAGGTATAGGCCGATGGACGAACTCGAAATCAAAATCGCCCTTTCCTTTAAAATACTGGAAAGCGATCTCACATTCAATGGAATTGTACAAGCAATGTCCTTTTGGTTTTCGATCACTGACTCGAGGGAAAAGGCTGGATCCCGATGACGACCAATGCGATAGAGAGCACCTTCAGCCGGATAGTCAACAGAGAAAAACATGTCGAGGGGCGATGGAACAATGAAGGGCTTATCAATTGGTTGCTGGTATCTTTTCGGAAGATCTACAAGTCAGCGCTTTGGATAAAGTATCTTGAAATCCATATGCAGTTGCGGTTTTCAAGATTGGGAGTATCCTCTGCATGGAACGAATGTTTCCCGCCACTTTGGGACATAGCCTAAAAATATGAGATCATTTTTACGGATCTAACTGTAGGATTGGGATTCCAAAAATACAGTTTGTTGAATTCGTTCATTGTGTGGAATCCGGGTTCTGAGCCGAGCAGCACGGGAATCATATTCACCGCAACCCCGGAAGTGCCCAGGCCTCCTTTTTGGGCGATTTCTTCTTTGATCGTGATGTCCACGCTGGGTTCTCCCGAGATGCGTGTGGTATCGCCCATCTCGACCCCGTCTTTCTCTTTATCCGGAGAGACGATGCCGACCATCCTGAAGTCCAGGATCTTTTTGCCCTGGATGAGGCCGGCCACGTTCTGTTTGAAGCCGCAGACTTTGCCGGGTTCGATCTTGACGAAGAGAGTTTCGCGGGCTGATCGTGTGAAGAGGGGCTCTTTGGTCTGCCTCAGCTCATCGATCGGGAAGCCGAGGCAGTGACCGACCATGGCCGTGGTTTCCAGGAGCCCAATATGGCCTATTTTCCCTACTTTCACTCCTTCTAAGAAATCTTCCTGCGTCAGATTGACGCCGATGTGCCGCATTTCGTCCGGTCCGTAAGGGGCAAAGTCGACCACCCTGCGGACAAAAAGCTTCTCGATCGACCAGCAGGGAACCGAACAGAGAATGGGCAGGAGATCCATCACAAACCCGGGATTGATTCCCACAGCCGTGATGCGAACGCCCTTTTCCCGGGCTTTCCGG
>Ga0180432_10002283_pt1 | contig 28897 bp, 23 predicted proteins | sample SS_ome_10_FD_132414 | JGI IMG/M metagenome (GOLD analysis project Ga0180432, IMG submission 132414) | Hypersaline lake sediment archaeal communities from the Salton Sea, California, USA - SS_1_MS_2 metaG | ecosystem: Environmental > Aquatic > Non-marine Saline and Alkaline > Hypersaline >... | reverse complement strand
GCGGACACGATGCTCAGGTACGAAGATGTGAATGTCGAAATTCAGGGTCATACCTGCGATATCGGCACGGAAAAATACAACTGCTGGCTTGGCCAGATGCGTGCTGACAGCGTGAAGGACGCCCTGATGCTGTATGAAGTGCCCGAAGAAAGATTGACGACCGTCAGCTGGGGCGAGTATATGCCCGCCGAGAGTAATGCTACGGAAGAAGGTCGCATCAAGAATAGAAGGGTCGAGTTCGAGATTATCTATAAGTAACATATAGACGATTTCGTTCTTCAGGGGAGTGAGAGTCGCTTGACTCCACTCCCTTTTTTTGCGCTCCCTTTCATGGAGCGGGTGTGTTTCGGTTTTTTCACTTTTTACCGACACGGTTATATGATAGTGTAGATATAGAGGTTACGAAAAAACATCAAGACGATAAATCCCATCGATGATAATGGAGGATGCTCTCATGTATGGTGGATTGGATCGGAAAAAGATCGATGCACTGAAAAAGAGTATTGAGCATACGAGTGAAATGGTGGAAACGCCGGACGGCACGCCCGTGAAGGTGATCGGGATCGCCGGGCTGCAAAAGGCTGCGAAAGCCCAGGATGTCGGGAGACGAAAGGCGGAGATCGTTGCCCTGGATATGGGGATCTGCCCTCTGCGATATCTGAGGAACATGGGTACCCTGGGTATCGAGGGGCAAAAAAAGTTATTAAATTCAAGGGTTTCCGTCGTGGGAGTCGGCGGGCTGGGAGGGGCTGCGGCCCTCGGCCTCGCCCGGGCCGGCGTGGGAGAGCTTGTCCTGATCGATGGGGACGTATTTACGGAAGACAACCTGAATCGCCAGGAGTTCAGCGACGAAAACATGGTGGGAAAATCCAAGGTGGAGGTCGCCGCGAAGAGGATAGAGGAGATCAACGGTGCGGTGGATGTAACGATGGTTGAGAAGGTGGTGGACGAGCTGGAGCTTCGGGTCGTGCTGACCGGCAGCGATGCGGCGCTGGACGCCCTGGATAACATCTCCACCAGATTCGCCCTTCAGCGGGCCGCCCAGAAGCACGGTATGCCCCTGGTTCACGGCTCCGTGGCCGGTTTTATCGGGCAGGTATCCACCATCCTCTCCCAGGATCCGGGCATGTCGTCGATCTTCGGCCCGGAGGAGGATACGCCGGAAAGGGGGATCGAGCTCGAAGCAGGGAATCCTCCCGGGGTGGTGGGCGCGGTGGCGAATATACAGGTTATTGAAATACTCAAGATCCTCACGGGAGTCGGTCAGACATTTCACCGAAAGCTTCTCTTTATGGATTTTGAGAAAGCAGTATTTGAAACAATGAGATTGTGAGGTGCGTTGATGAATACACGGTGTAGGGTCGTTCTCTCCATCCTTGTGATGTTGGGTCTCTTTTTCGGGTGTGTCTCCGTTAATCCCCAGGTGAAGGATGCGGAAGCGGCGGTGAATTACGCGAAAAAACTGATGTCCGAGGGGAACACCGAAGAGGCGGTGGCCGAGTTTATCAGGGCGAGGGACCTGTTTATCGAGGCGGACTATACCTTTTCGGCGTACGAAACGTATTCCTTCATCGCCCAGGCATACTACCTGACGGGCGACGTTGAAGCCGCCATTGACACCTATTTCGCCGCGATTGAGTTTGCCATGGACAATCCCTGGGAGGTGAGCTTGAAGGATGTGGCGGACCAGATGCGACAGCTCTCCGCGCTGCTCAGGAGTGAAGGGCGCATGAAGGAGGCGGGAAATCTGCTTGATGACGCCCTGCTGTTATATCAACAGATCGAAGATGAAGAGGGTATCGACGCGGTCCGAAAGGATATGGATCTCCTGGAATGATCCACGTATCGTATCGTGTTTTTTCATCGGGCGGTTTTTCCGCCCGTTGTTTTTTATTTGAGTTCTGTTCTATATATCGCTGTGGGAAAATTTGATGACCCTCCGGGGGGTCCAGTTATAGCGGATGCCGTGCTCCTCGTAAAAGATCTCCGGCACCGCCTGCCAGGCGTCATTCATGTCAGAGACCATCACGTCCACCGGCGTCCCGACGACGAGATCCGTCAGGAACGTCTTAAAGATGGAAAAGTGCATCTCCAGAAAGCTCCCCGCCCCCGTGGTCAGGATCATCAGCGACGGATTTTCGCCCCGCATGGCCAAAAGCTCCTTCATAAAATGCCTCTCGCTGGTGCACGACAGCCCGATGATCATCTGAAAGCCGGGATACGGGACGACGCGGTCCAGGTCCTCGGTGTTTGGGGCCAGGAAGTAGTGAGACGAAGACTCCCCCGTGATCTCCCCCTGGTAGCCGTGAAGCTGCTTTTTGGGGATGCGGATCGGGTCCGACTGCATCCGAAAGGGCTCGTCCAGGCCGTCCTCGTGAAGGGCCCAGCCGTTTCCGTAGCGGGAGTGGGAATAGACGAAGATCACCTCCCGCTCCCCGAAGGCGGTGATCAGCTCCTCCTTGTTGTTGACGATCGCCACATCGAGGGTGATCTCCCGGTCCCGGATGAGTATCGTCGTTTCATACTCTTCCACGAACACCCGCAGGAGGTCCCCGCCGCCGGTGGGATCGTAGAAGCTGTTCACCAGGTCCTCGGTGCCGATGCATAACGCGATGGTAATGCGACCGTCGGCGGTCAGGATGTCCCAGTACGCGTCCGGGTCCGTGCTCTCGTAGTCCTCGGGCAGCGCCTCCAGGGCCTCGGTGACGATGTGGTCGGTGAAGATGCCGTAGCCCGGGGAGTAGGGTGGGACGTAGGTGTATTCGGTGACGCCGGTGGTGGCGCATCCCGTCACGACCAGGGCCCAGAGCCCCGCGAGGAGGACCGGTAAGAGGTGTTTTCTTTGAAGGACGCTCACGCGCTGCGGCCGGGACGCCGCGGGGGAGGGGCTTTTTTTCATGGAGTGGTTCCTCGTTGTCATAGGAATATCGGATGCTCTCGTCAAAGGAAAGATATCAACGATCCCGATGAAAAAACGGCTTGTTTTTCCGGGATGATTTGTTATGATTTACAGACTATTGTAAGTTTCTGTTTTGTCCGTGTCAAGCGGCATTGACACCGGGAAAATGATTTCATGAAAAATATATATGCGATTCAGGCGGCCTCCCGGGTGCGTCTGCTTCTGGTTGCGGCACTTTCTCTGTGTGTGGCCTCTTGTGGCTTCCTGGATCTCGCCTTTCGGCCCCCGCCGACCGATCAGCCGGAGCCTTCCCAGGACGAGGTGTACATCACGCTGCTGGCGGTGGGGGATATCAACCTCGGCAGGAAGGCGGGACAGATCATCCTGGACGGCGATATCGACTACGCCTTCGAGTTCGTCTCCGACATCATCGCCGGTGCGGATATCACCTTCGGGAACCTGGAGAGCACCATCTCCGACCAGGACGGCGAGACCAGAAGCGGCACCTGGCGCTTTACCGCCCCCCCGGACGCAGCCCTGACGCTTCTCCACGCCGGGTTCGATATCCTGTCCCTCTCCAACAACCACGTGTGGGATTATTGGGAGCGGGCGCTCCACGAAACCAGGGATCACCTGGACGCCGTGGGCATCGCCCATACCGGAACCGGCTCCGACCTGGCCGAGGCCTACAGCCCCGCGATCCTGGAGGTGGATGGGATAACGATCGCCTTTCTCGCCGTCGCCAATATATTCAACTACGGCGCCTACCCGGACCACGAGGCGTTCGACTATTTTGCCTGGGCGGACATGGAGCTTCTGGCCCCGGCCATCGCCGCCGCCCGGGAGCAGGCGGACCTGGTGGTGGTGAGCGCCCACTGGGACTGGGAATACAAGGACTACCCCTCGGACGCCACGGTGGAGCTGGCCCACGCCATCGCCGACGCCGGGGCCGACATCATTCTGGGGCACCATCCCCACGTCCCCCAGGGGATCGAGATCTACAACGACACCTTTATCATCTACTCCCTGGGGAACTTCGCCTTTCACCAGACGACGAAATATTCCATCTGGAAGAAACGGAGCGTGATGCTGCTGTTGACTCTCTCTCGGGACGGTGTCGAGGAGTTCGAGCTGATCCCGGTGACGACCGGATTTCAGCCCGCCGTCGCCGAGGGCGAGCTTGCCGATGAGATACTGGCGCACGTGGAGGAGATATCCTTTACGCCTCTTTTTGCGGAAGAGGAGCCCGTAGATATACTCGAGATGACGGGAGAGGTCGAGGGGGTCGAGGGAGCAGGGCTCGAAGGCGACGCAGCCTTCTCGGGAGACGTGATCGAAACCGTACCGTAATTATATATCAACGTAACACAATATATCTGGAGGACACCGTGGCTTCCGACGGATTTTATCTCGGTAAAATATTCGACGAAAAGAAGGGCGAGCTCACCGATCAGCAGGTGCTTTACGACTCCCGGGATCTGACCACCCACGGGGTGATCATCGGGATGACCGGCAGTGGCAAGACGGGGCTTTCCGTGGGCCTGATCGAGGAGGCGGTGCTGAGCGGAATTCCGGTGGTGATCATCGATCCGAAGGCGGAGATGGGGAACCTCCTGCTGGCCTTCCCGGAGCTGTCGCCCGAAAAATTCGAGCCCTGGGTGGACCCGGGGGAGGCCGAGCGCAAGGGGAAAACGACGGCACAATACGCCGCGGATACGGCGGCCCTGTGGAAGAAGGGGCTCTCCGAGTGGGGGATCGAGCCGGCGCGCATCAAAAAATACCGGGACGGCTCCGACTTCGTCGTCTACACCCCCGGCAGCACCGCGGCGCTCCCCATCAACGTCATCAGCTCCTTTCAGGTCCCCACGGGTGTCCAGCCGGGGAGCGAGGACTTCCTGGAGCTGATCTCCGGGTCGGTGACGGCGCTTCTGGCCCTGGTCGGCGTCGAGGCGGACCCCATCACCAGCCGGGAGCACATCCTGCTGGCGAAGATATGGGAGGACTCCTGGATGCGGGGCCAGGATCTGAACCTGGAGAAGATCATCACCTTCATCATGGACCCGCCGCTGAAACGGGTGGGGGTGTTTGAGCTGGAGAGCTTCTATCCGAGGGACGACCGGATGAAGCTGGCGGTCATGCTCAACAATATCATCGCCTCCCCCTCCTTCGCCCCCTGGCGGGAGGGGCCGCCGCTGTCCGTGGAATCGCTGGTGTCCCCCGGAGGGAAGAAGCCGGGGGTGTCGATATTCTATATCTCCCACCTCTCGGAGGCCGAGCGGCAGTTTTTCATCTCCATGCTGCTGTGGCGGATCGTCTCCTGGATGCGGGGGCAGGAGGGGACGTCGAAGCTTCGGATGCTCGTTTACATCGACGAGGCGGTGGGACTGTTGCCCCCCTATCCCAAGGACCCGCCTTCCAAGAAGCCGATCCTGACGCTGCTCAAGCAGGCCCGGGCCTACGGCATCGGCATGCTGATGGCGACCCAGAACCCGGTGGACCTGGATTACAAGGCGCTGACCAACGCGGGGACCTGGTTTATCGGGAGGCTCCAGACCAAGCAGGACAAGGAGCGACTCCTGGAGGGGCTTCAGTACGTGTCAGAAGGCGGCCCCTCCAAGAAAGAGCTGGGGGACGTGATCTCGTCCCTGGAGTCTCGACAGTTTATCCTCCACAACATCCACGAGGACGCCCTGGTGACCTTCAAGACCCGGTGGGTGATGTCCTATCTCCGGGGCCCCATCTCGAAGAACAGCCTGGCAAATCTCCCCGTCGATACGGTCGCGGCGGCGCCGGCGCCGAAGGAGAAAACGGCGAAAAAAGACAAAAAAACGGACAAGACGCTGCTTCGCGCCCCATCGGAGACCGGGGAGAAGAACCTGTTTCTCTCCCCCAAGAGCGACGCCTATCCATATATCGCCCGGCTCGCCTCCACGGAAGATACAACCGGCGCGACGGGGATGACCTTTCTCCCGGGCATCGTGGCCGTTGCGGACACCTCCTTTGACATCACAAAGAAGGCCACCTCCCACTCCAGGACCATAACCCGCATTCTGTTTCCCCTGGAGGATACGACCATGCGATGGGACGACTCGGCGCCGATTCCCGATGACCCGACCTTCGAGGAGTCCTCGCCGATACCGGACGCCCAGGCGGCGGGATACCGGGCGATTCCCGGCTGGTGTATGGGAAAAGGGGCCCTCAAGAAGCTCTCCGGTGAATTCGTGGATTACCTCTACGCCACGTCGAAGATGATCCTCTATTCCTGTCCGGCCTTCAATGTCATTTCGGATTTCGGCGAAGAGCGGGAGGCGTTCGTCGCCAGGGTGGCGAAGTTGGCCGAGGAGGAGGCGGACAAGGAGGTGGAGAAGCTGACGGCGGATATGAAAAAAAAGGTGGAGTCGCTCCAGAAGAAGATCAAGCAGGAGGAGCACCAACACTCTCTGTACGAGATGGAGCACCAGGAGCGGAAGCGGGACGAGCTGCTGTCGGCGGGGGAGACAATCGTCGGGCTGGTCTTCGGCTCAAAGAAGTCCGCGGGTCTCTCCAAGGCGGCCACCAAGCGAAGGATGACCAAGCGATATAAGATGAAGGTGGAGGAGTCCGATGACGTCCTGGCGGATCTCCAGGAGGAGCTGAAGACGCTGGTGGAGTCGGCGGAGGAGAAGGTTTTTCAGATTACCGAGGAGAAGAAGGCCCAGGCCCAGGTGATCGAGGAGATGGAGGTGAAGCTGGAAAAAAACGATATTTATATGAAGGATTTCGCCATACTCTGGATTCCTCTGTAGTCGACGGGCGGGTTTTACAGAAAAAACACACGAAGTCGACGAAAAAAACGCTTGCATTCTACACAAAATGTGCTAATTTAGTTTTAAAGTCTTCAATATATTGAAGCCCGGCGGGAATAAGGTGGAATCAGGCATCATCAGGGAGCAGGGGCCGGGCTGGAAGGCGACGGTAATTTGACCCTCCCACATACCGGAATTATTCATTCTTCTCTTCCAATATCCAGGAACCGGTATTGTCTTGCCATATGTATCCCCGTCTTTGTTTCTTTTTTATACGAGGAAACCCGTAGATGGACGAAATTGATGTCCTCTTGGATGCGGCACGGGATCTGATCGATCTCAACTATTACAACGAAGCCATGACGATGCTGGCGGACGTAATCCGGCGCTACCCGGACGAGCCGGATGCCTACTACCTGTTGGGTTGCAGCGCCCTCAATCTTCGGATGGGTGACGAGGCCTTTGGTTTCTTTTCCATGGCCAACGAGCTGTGCCCCGAAGAGGCGGATATCCTGTCCGGCATGGCGGACGCATGCCTAACGATGGATCGCCCCGAGCTTGCCGATACGTTTATCTCTCAGGCGGAGAAGGCGGAGCTCGGCAGTATCAACGCGGCCATCTCCCGGGGACACTACCTGGAGCGGATGGATCTCTACGACGAAGCGGTGGAACACTACCGCACGATTATGAAGTCCGATCCCGAAAACGAATACCTGCGGGCCCGGATGGGATACTGCCTGATGAACATGGGGATGTTCGAGGAGGCGTCACGGGAGATTACAGAGTATTTGGCGGAAAACCCCACCGACAGCGAGTGGCATTTCCAGCTCGGCCTCTGCTACGGCAATATGGGCATGCTCGATGAGGCGATCTCCACCTTCAACTACCTGGTTCGCACCAGCCCCGACGACCCCATGGCCCGGGCGTACCTGGCCCTGGCGATGGCCGACAAGGGCTGGATCACCGAGGCCCAACAGGAGATCACCCGGGCCCTGCGCATGGACCCGGACAATCCGAGGGTCCGGGAGATATACGACGACATCATGGGACGGGACGAGGGCGGCGCGTCTTCCGGGAATCCGGGGGACATGGCCGGTCTCCTGGCGCTGCTGCTGATCCTCAAGACCATCACCGACCGGGGAGATCGGTTTAGACGATCGTAACGGAGCATACGTATCCATCGGCGTAAAAGCGACGCCTTCCCATATGCCTTCCAATAAAAATTTAAAGCCCTCCGTATGCCGAGCGGAGGGCTTTTTATGTTCTCGTAGTGTACAGGAGGGCGGCTCAGGACGGAAACATGTCCGAGAAGAATCCTCCGACGATCTTCGCCATCTGTCCTTCGTATCCCATGTAGAAATGATCGGCGCCGGGAACCACCTCCAACCGCTTCTGGCCGTGAAGGTCGTCCACCAGACGCTTCAGTGATTCCAGGTCGCAGAAGTCGTCCCGGTCCCCCGAGACGAAACAGACCGGCACCCCCGGATCTGTCAGGTGGGAAAAGTCGAAAAACGATACCGGCGGCGACACCGCGGCCCAGGCCAGGATGTCCCGGTCGTCCAGGGCGTGGCGGATGCCCACCCATGCGCCGTAGGAGTACCCGGCCATGGCAAGGGGACGGTCGGCCGTCGATTCGTGGTGTTTCAGAAACGCCGCCGCCGCCGACACGTCTCGATAATCATCCAGCCCGCCCAGGGACGCCCCGCCGCTTTTCCCGACACCCCGGAAGTTGAATCGGAGCACGGAAAATCCCCGGGAGGAAAGCTCATCCCGCAATGACTCGACGACGTTGTTATACATGCTGCCGCCGTAGTGCGGGTGGGGGTGGCAGACGATGACGACCGGCGTCGCGTTTCCGGTGATCGTCAGGGCGCCCTCCAGGGTCACGTCGCCCGATGGTATGGATACAAACTCTTCCATATTACAGTTATCTCCAGTCTATGTCGAATTGTTCCCCGTCGCCGTCGTGGATGTCCTCGGGGTGCGGGTCGTCGGGATCGGTAATGCGGTAGACGCGTCGGCCGTCCGGTGTGACGGCGGTGTAGGCCAGGGATCCGCCGTCCGGCGACCAGACCGGGCCGAAGAGGAAGCTTTTTCTTGAGAGAATCGTCTCGATTGCGCCGTCATCGGTGGAGAGGATGAGAAGCGTGGAAGATACGATGCCGTCATTGTTCTCATCCATCGTCCAGGTGAAAAAGGCGATGCGGTCGTCCCTTGGAGACGCGGAGCCCCTGCCCACGTTTTTGACCGGGCCGATGGAGTCGTCGAGAACGATCTCCCCGGAGACCGGGTCGGCTGTTGCGAATCGATACTCGAAAGAGGTTCCGGAGCCCGGCTCCACGTGATAGGCCAGCATCAGGTCGCCGTCTGTGAGCCAGCCGATCATTCGGGTGGTAAATCCGGGGCGAAGGGTTGTGACCGCCCCGGTTTCCAGGTCGATGACACCCACGGAGATCGACTCATCCCCCTTTTCGTCCACGAATCCCTGGGTGGCGTGGTAGGAGAGAAACCGCCCGTCCGGGGAGAGGGAGAGGTCTGTGATGATCCGCTTTTCCACCTCGTGGATGACCTCGCCCACCCCTCGCTTGAGGTTATAGAGGAAGATCTTCGCGGGTATCTGGGAGGAGGGGGGAATCGAGACGTAGGCCAGCACAGAGGAGGTCACCCAGATATGCCCCGCGATCTCCAGGGACGATGGCACGGTGAAGGCATCCTCCGAGGCGTCGCACGGGATGACGATGATGTCTCCCCCCAGGTCGTCGGGATTTTTAAAGACACACGCGACGTGAGAGCCGTCGGGGGATATCCGAGGCCGGGAGAGGATTTTTCCCGGAGCGTCGCTGGAATAGACCGCCGCTGGGTCAGAGTCCGGGGAGAGACACAACACCTCAAACAGCACCGTGTCCCCCCTGTCGTTCGTCGATTCCTCCGGCGCCTCCGGCTCGATGATCCTTCTTCCGATGTAGACCATGCCGCCGTCGTCCGTGGCGGGAACAGTGAAATCCATCCCGGGGGCCGTCTCCCTCAGCACCGGGACGAGGACCGTTTCGGTGAAGGAGGTCACCCACATCCCCTCGTACCCCGGGATGTCCGCGTCGGCCACGAAGAGGTCGGCGGCGTCCCTCTCCGTATGTTTTCCCACGCCCACCTTGTAGGGGAGGGTCGGGGCGTCCGGAACCTCGAAGACGAATGCGTCGTATCCCAGGGACACCAGCTCATCGGCCGCGTTCTCGGCGTTCTCCCGGGTGGAAAATGCCCCCAGCTGCGCGGTGAAATAGGTGGTGGTCTCCTCCACCAGGTCCGCCTCCATCTGGGGGGGCAGATCCTCGCCGGTGGGGCCCTCGTCGTCGATGATGTCCGCCGGTGTCAGGGGCTCGTCGATGGAGATGATGGACGGCGGGCCGGGGACGGGTTCCGGCTCTTTTGTGCAGGCGAATGACGCGATAAGTATCGCACACAGACCGATGGTCATGATCGGCCGAAGCCTGCAGAAGGTTTTATATATACTCATCATCAGTGCGCCTCGCTCCAGTTTGTGCCGGTCTCTATGTCCACCACGACGGGAATGGAGAGGTCCAGCGCTCCCTCCATCTCCTCCCGGACAATCGCCGAGGTTTTTTCCACCTGGCCTTCCGGGACCTCCAGGACCAGCTCATCGTGCACCTGTATGATCATCCGGGAGTCGGGGGACTGTTCCATGAGGCGGCGGTCCAGATTGATCATGGCGCGCTTGATGAGATCGGCGGCGCTCCCCTGGATGGGGGTGTTGATGGCCATGCGCTCGGCGAAGGACCTGACGTTTCGGTCGGAGCTTGAAAGCTCCGGCAGGTATCGCCTGCGATCCATGATCGTGGTGACGTAGCCGTCTCGCCGGGCCTGCTCTATAACGCCGTCCATGTATGCCTTGACGCTGGAGAATTTCTCGAAGTAGGAATCGATGAACGCCGCCGCCTCGTCCCGGCCGATGCCGAGCTGCTGGGACAGGCCGAAGGCGGAGATGCCGTAGATGATGCCGAAATTGATGGTCTTCGCCTTTCGGCGCATTTCTCCGGTTACGTCCCCCGGATCGACGCCGAAGATCCGGACGGCGGTGCTGGTGTGCACGTCCTCGCCCCGGAAGAAGGCGTCGGTGAGGCCCGGGTCTTTTGAAAAGTGGGCCAGCAGCCGAAGCTCGATCTGGGAATAATCGGCGCTGAGGAGGACATGGCCCTCGTCCGGCACGAAGGCCTCCCGGATGCGTCGCCCCTCGGCGGTGCGGATCGGGATGTTCTGGAGGTTCGGGTCCGAGGAGGAGAGCCTCCCGGTGGCGGCCACGGTCTGGTTATAGGAGGTATGGATGCGCCCGGTCTCGGGATTGATCAATTCCGCCAGGGCGTCCACGTAGGTGGATTTGAGCTTGGCGAGGCTCCGGTACTGGAGGATGTCCCCGGCGATGGGGTGGTCGGGGGCCAGGGTCGTCAGGACGTCGTTGTCCGTGGAGAAGCCGGTTTTCGTCTTTTTGACGGGCTTGATGCCCATCTTGTCGAAGAGAATCGCCGCAAGCTGTTTCGTGGAGTTGACGTTGAACCGCTCCCCCGCCTGGTCGATGACCTTTTCCTCCAGGGCGGCGATGTCCTTCGAGAACGTGACCGAAAGCGTCTTCAAAATATCCCGGTCCACCCGGACGCCGGTCATCTCCATCCGGGCCAGCACCGTGAGAAGCGGCATCTCGAGGGTACCGAACAGGGTCCTGACCGACCGGGCCTCCATGAGGTCGGTCAACATCGGCGCCAGGCGATGCACGAGGTAGGCGTCCTCGGCGGCGTATTCCGACGCCGTCTCCAGATCCACCTGGTCGAAGGTGAGCTGGTTTTTTCCACTGCCGGCGACATCCTTGTAGCTGATGGGGCGATGCCTGAGATATTCCAGGGAGATGGCGTCAAGGCCGTGTCCCCGGCGGGAGGGGTTGATGAGGTAGGACGCCACCATGGTGTCGTAGGCCACCGGGTTGATGTCGATGCCGTATCGGGAGAGGACGATGTAGTCGTACTTGATATTCTGCCCCGCCTTCGGGACGGAGGGGTCCTCGAGGAGCGGCTTGAGAAGGGCGAGGGCCGTGTCCCGGTCGATCTGCGTGGGCACCCCCAGGTAGCGGTGGGCCAGGGGGATGTAGAACGCGGAGTCGTCGTCGAAGCTGAGGGATATCCCCACAAGCTCAGCCTGCATGGGCACGGTGGAGGTGGTCTCGGTGTCCACAGAGAGGAGCTTTGCCGTAAAGGCCGCCTCCACGATTTCTGCGAGCCTTTTTTCGTCCAGCACCGTCTCGAAGGGAATCGAGAGCCCCTCGCCCGGCTCCTCCAGCTTTTTCAAAAGCGTGTGGAAGTCGAGCTCTCGAAAGAGCTCCGCGAGCTTATCCGTGTCCGGCTCCGTGCGCTGTGCGGCGGCGATGTCGAAAATGAGGGGAACGTCCTTTTTTATGGTGAAGAGAAGCTTCGAGAGGATCGCCTGGTCCCGGTACTGCTCCAGGTTTTCCCGGCGCTTCCCCGAAAAGTCATCGATGTGAGCGATGATCTCCTCGATGCTGCCGTACTTCTTGATGAGGTCCACCGCGGTTTTTTCGCCGATGCCCGGCACCCCGGGGATGTTGTCGGACGTGTCCCCGGAGAGGCCGAAGACCTCCAGGAGGCCGTCCCCGGTGACGCCGTATTTTGCCCTGACGGCGTCGAGATCGGTGGACGTATCCTTCATGGTGTCCAGAAGCCTGACCTTCTCGCTCACAAGCTGGGCCAGGTCCTTGTCGCCGGTGATGATGATCGCATCGTAATCCGGGGGAAGCTCGGCGACGATGGTGCCTATGATGTCGTCGGCCTCGTATCCCTCCATCTCGAAATGGCTGATGTTGTACGCGCCCACCAGCTCCTTGATCTTTGGTATCTGGGGGCGGAGGTCCTCGGGCATCTCCGGGCGGTTGGCCTTGTAATCGTCATAGAGGTCCTTACGAAACGTGGGACCCTTGGCGTCGAAGGCGACGACCACATATTCCGGATCGAGGTCTTCCAGGACCCTCGTGAGCATGTTGTTGAATCCGAAGATCGCCCCGGTGGGGAATCCGCCGGAGGTCGCCAGTCCCCTGATGGCGTAAAACGCCCGGTAGATGTAGGAGCTGCCGTCTATGAGGGCGATGGTTTTCTGTGACATGATACTACATTCGCTCGCGAAAAATGGAGTATGAGTAATAAAAATTATCGAAAAGATTATACTATTTTTCGGTGGAGATGAAAAGAAATAAAATCTTCAGCTTTTTCCTCCATTTCAATGTCGTTGATACATGCACTCAGAAAAATTTTATGGTATAGTACATCTCAAGGGTCGTATGAAATCTTTATGCTGGAATACATGATGAGTCAAGTACCTCCGAAAAGTTTTTCGGAATTCGTTCTGGAGTTGGAATTAACCGTTGAAGTGAATAGTCTGTTGAAAAAACTTTCTACCACCGACAGGATAGATCTTGTGAACAATAATCCTCGATTCGACTGGGTGGTTGATTACATAGAGCCTATGAGCAGGTCACCGAGGATTCCTCCCCCCAACGGCATTGTGGAGCTGAGAAAAGAGGTGGCGAGAATCACCTCCGGGTATTCCTCCCCATCCCCGCCGCCGAAGAAAGACGGGTAACCCGACTTCTCGGCTCGGATACGGGTCACCGCGGTGTATTCGAAGATGTTACTTCTTTCGTCTACTCCGGATGGGGAGGTGTGTATTGTTTTCTCACCCCCTCTGTATCCTCTCATTTTTGCATCACCGCACCCCCGCTTCTCGAAATCTACCAAACGGTGTGTGGAGTGTCAATCCTTTTACATCTTGACATTATGTATATACATATGAGAACATCAAAATGGGCGGGATGAATGATACTTCGGTCTTCCGCCCCGTCGGGTGAGAGAGCCCGTTTTCGTCTGGGGATGGGCGATAACGATATATAATCGAGACGAGAGATGGAAGATACAAAAAATCGGGGCGGCAGCATGGACGTCATGCGGCGGTTGATCACCGCGCGGCAGTCCTTGATATACGTGGTGACCTGGGAAGAGGGGCGGCTGCAGAAGCTTCTGGAAAAGCTGGCGGCAAGCATGTTTTCCCACCCGGTGAAGTTTTTCGTCTGGGAAAACACCGCAGGCCTGACTCTGGAGGGAAAGGGGATAGAGGGAACCAAGGACCCCCTGGCGGCCGTCGACCGTGCCATGACCATCAAGGAAAACGCCATCTTTCTCTTCAAGGATCTTCACCGGGAGATGAAAGACAACCCGGAGCTGGTTCGCAAATTGAGGGACGCCTATGATGCCCTGAGCTCTTCATACACGACGCTGTGTATCGTATCCCCGGTGCTGGATCTCCCCTACGAGCTGAACAAGGAGATGACGGTGGTGGATTTGGAGCTCCCCACCCTGGAGGAGATGACGGCCCTCTTCGATTCGATAGCCGCGTCGTACGCCAAGTCCCGGGGGATGAAGATGGCCCTCTCCGCCGACGAGCGGAACGCCTTCATCCAGGGCGTGATGGGCCTGACCCAGGATGAGGCCAAAAACGCCCTGAACAAGGCCATGATGGGACGCCAGACCCTGGACCTCTCCGCCCTGGATATCGTCCTGGAGGAAAAACGCCAGCTCATCCGAAAGAGCGGCATCCTTGAATTCATCACCAAGAAGCCGAGGATCGAGGACATCGGGGGACTTGAGAACCTGAAGACCTGGCTCAATGCCAGAACCAAGAGCCTCTCTCCCGATGCGAAAAAATACGGTCTCGAGCCGCCCAATGGTTTTTTGATGACCGGGATCTCCGGCTGCGGGAAGAGCGTCACCGTCCAGGCCGTTTCGTCATTCTGGAACATTCCGCTTATCCGCCTGGATATGAACCGGGTATACAGCGGCGTGATGGGATCGCCGGAGGAAACCCTCAACACCGCCCTCAGGACCGTGGAGGCGATGGCCCCCTGTGTCCTGTGGATCGACGAGATCGAGAAGGGGATCGGGTCATACAGCGGCGAAAGCCGGGATATGATCGTCGGCCGTGTATTCGCCATGTTTTTAACCTGGATGCAGGAGAAGGAGAAATTCGTATTCGTGGCGGCCACCGCCAACGAGATCGACATGCTCCCGCCGGAAATCCTCAGGAAGGGGCGGTTCGACGAGATATTCTTCGTGGACCTGCCGGGCATCTCGGAGCGGGCCCAGATATTCTCGGTGCATCTGAAAAAGAGAAATCAGGATCCCCTCAACTTCAACGTGATGGACTTCGCCAAGGCCACCGAGGGCTACAACGGCTCGGAAATCGAGCAGTGCGTCATTTCCGGCCTCTTCCAGGCCTTCAACGAAAACCGCGCCCTCTCCGCCGACGACATCATGAGGGCCATCGGCCGAATGGTTCCCCTCTCCAAGACGATGGTGGAGGATATCAAGCGGATCAAGCGATGGGCCTTCAACCGTGCAGTACTGGCGAGCAAGCCGGAAAAGCATGAGGCGTCCTCCGGCACGCCCCCCAGGCGGGATGAGCCGAAATCGCCCCAGGAAGATATCATTAAGACATCGTTCTCCTGATAGAGACAGATCCACAGGCTCACACACCGGGTACACCCCTGATGAACGAAGACAGTCAAAACGACCCCCTGAAACAGCGGAACATATCGATGACTCCACCAGCCTCGGTCCCGGACTCCGTACGTCCCGGTCGGCCAAGGCCGGTAGAGTGTTCCCCCCACTCCCTCCCGGCCTGGTTTTTCACGAAAGATTCGAAATCATGGAATATCGGTCTCAAGGCACACGTTCGTCCGATGACCGGAGTCCTCTTTTTTTCACTGCTCTACGGTGTATAGTTACATGGCATCATTTCTACTCCAGGTGATATTGATATTCATTCTGATTCTGGCCAACGGCTTTTTCGCCGGCTCCGAGCTCGCCATTATCAGTACCCGCAAGCGGCGCATACAGGCGCTGGCCGAGGAAAAATCAAAACCGTCGGCCCGGGCGCTGTTGGAGCTGAAAAACGACCCGGATCGCTTCCTCTCCACCATCCAGGTGGGGATCACGGTCATCGGCTCCCTGGCCTCCGCAGTGGGCGGCGCCGCGGCGGTGAAGATCATCGAGCCGGTGATCTCGAAGCTCGACGTCCCGTATCTCGCCGACGTGGCCCAGCCCGTGGCCATCATCCTCGTGGTGGCGATCATCTCTTATTTCACCCTCATCCTGGGGGAGCTGGTTCCCAAGTCGGTGGCGATCAGGTTTTCCGAGAAGATCGCCCTGGCGGTGGCGGGACCCATCCGGTTCATATCCAGAGTGGCCGGTCCGGTGGTGAAGATACTCACCGCGTCGAACCATTTTGTGCTCAGGCTTCTGAGGATCAGTACCGGCACCGATTCATCGTTCATCACCGAGGAGGAGATCCTCTCCATTCTCAAGGAGGGCGAGGAGAAGGGGCTCATCGACGAGACGGAGCATGAGTTGATACACTCCATCTTCGATTTCGCCGACAGCCAGGTGCGGGACGTCATGGTGCCGCATCCGAAGATCAAGGCGGTGGACATATCCTGGACGAAGGAAAAAATCCTCACTTTCATCGTCGAGACCGGATTTACCCGATACCCGGTATACGAAGTGGATCTGGATAACGTGCTGGGATTTATAAAAAACAAGGACGTGCTGGAGATCCTGGTCACCACCGAAACATTCGATATCGAAAGGATCATCCACAAACCCCATTTCGTGCCGGAATCGAAGCTCATCAGTGACCTTCTCCGACAGATGCAGAACGAGCGGGTGCAGCTGGCGATGGTGGTGGATGAATACGGGGACATCGCGGGGCTGGTGACCATGGAGGATCTGCTGGAGGAGATCGTGGGGGAAATCGAGGACGAGCACGACGACCTCTCCGACAGGCTGGTGAAGAAGTACAAGGACGGCACGATGATCATCGACGGCTCCACCTCCATCCGCGACCTCATCAATCTGCACGGCATGAGCCTTTCCGAGTCCGATGATTTCGAGACCATCGCGGGGCTGATACTCTCCCGCCTGCAGTCCATCCCCAAGGGGGGTGAGGTCATCCGCCATGACGGGTACAAGTTCACCGTGGTGAACGTCGATAAGAACCGTATCGACAAGGTGCGCGCCGAGAAGGAAAAGGCGACCGAGAGAATCCTCGCATCCATCACCCAAACCCCGATGCCCGACGACTCCGCCTGAGGGCTTCGGGCATCATCTCCCTTTTCCCGTTGACAAAGAGACGCCCCCTCTATACTATGCTATACAGTGCCCGGGGGCGTCGGCTTATCGGTGTTTGTTAAATTCGGTGCTTATTTATATATTATCGGTATGTAATGGACGATATCGACCGCGGGATCCTCGCCGTCATCCAGGAAAATTTCCCCCTTGACTTCGATCCCTGGGCTCGGGTGGCGGAAATGTTGGTGGCGGAGGCCCCTGGGAAGGTCCCCATCACCGGGGACGAGGTGCGCCGGCGCGTGGCGTGCATGAGGGAGAGTGGCGTCATCCGGCGCATCGGCGCGGTGCTGGACGCCAGGTCCCTCGGCGTCGTCACGATCCTGGCCGCGGCAAAGGTTCCGGAAGATCGCATCGACGCATTCGCACGCACCGTCAACGAGAATCCCCGGGTGACCCACAACTACCAGCGACCGGGACCCTACACCGTCTGGTTCACCCTCTGGGGTCGGAGCATGGGCGAGATAGAAAAAATGGTGGAGGATGTCCGGCGGCAAACCGGCGTTGATGAGATATCCCTCTTCCCGGCGAAGAAGACCTACAAGATCCGGGCGGTGTTCGACGTGAAAAACGGGACTGGAGACGTATCCCCGGGCAACGCATCCTGAGTCGATACCGCCCCGACGGAAAAAAACGAATGTGAGTTATTCCACAGGCCATGACCCGAAATCCGGCTCTTCAATATAAAGTTGTGGAGACATCGGTAGTCACCGATGAATCCCTGGAGAGGATCATCAACGAGCACGTCTCTTCGGGCTGGGTGTTCGATGGGATACAGTTCGCCACCCGGGACGCCAGCAAGCGACCGGCGATGGCCTTCGTGATATTTACCAGAGACGATACCGGGGAAGACGATGACGAACAAGGCTGACGTGCTGCACAGACTCCTGGCGAAGCTCATCGACGCCCTCCTGGTGGGGGCGGCGTGCCTGGTGCTGTTTCCGGTGGGGGTGATGATCGGGGCCACATACATCGTCATTGCCGACGGGCTGTTCGAGGGGCGCAGCATCGGGAAGCTCATCATCGGTCTGAGGGTGGTTCGGGAGTCCGACGGAGAGGAGGCCACCTTTACCGACTCCTGCATCAGGAACGCCCTGTTCGGGCTGATCGCCCTGTTCGGCCTGGTGCCCTTCCTGCGGTGGCTCTTGATACTGACCGTGGGGCTCCTGATCGTTATCTTCGAGACCTACTACGTCGTCGCGACGGCGGACGGAAAGCGGGTGGGGGATTTGGCGGCGGGAACGATGGTGGTGGATGTTCCCCGCAAGAAAAAAGAGCCGGAGGAGGAAAAGAAGCCGCCGCCGAAAAGAGCCGCAAAATCCACCGGCGGGTCCGGGAAGCGGACGACGACGACATCGGTGAAGACACCATCGAAAAAGACATCCCAGACGACATCAAAGACGTCATCGAAGACGACTCCAAAAAAGGCGCCACGAACAGAGGAGGAGGGTTGATTTTCTCCCCCGACGGGGAAACGGCAGATAAAAGGGCGAAAGCGGAGAAAGGGATCAAAAAGGCTTCACGATGGTGGGGGGCGCGGCCGTGCCGTCGTGGGGCGAGCGGCGGATGGGGAGGGAGAAAGGCGAGGACGGATCGCAGGTGCGGGACGGATATCCGGTGACGATCGATTTTCATGTCCGCAAGAAAATGCGCCTCTCGGGCGCCGAGTATACAACACACTCCCTTTTTCATTGATGGATGGTCCCATGACACCTCTCCCGAAGCCGACATCGTCCCCGCCGACCGAGGAGGAGCTTTTGGCCCGGCTCTCCCGGGTCCAGGAAAAAATCTCCACCAGGGGATACGACTGCTACGTCTCCTTCGACCCGGTCAATATCTACTACCTCACCAACTTCGCCAACTACGTTCACGAGCGCCCCTTTATCCTCATCATCCCCCCCCGGGGAGCGCCCACGATGCTGGCGCCGGTCCTGGAGCTCACCCACGTGAAGACCAAGGCCCGCTGTCCCCTGGAATACCTGACGTATTATGAATTTCCCGCACCCGACGGGGAAAACTGGAACGACATCTACCCCGGGGCCTTTCCGGCGGATCCCCTGGTAGGCATCGAGGGGGCGCTCCCTTCGGCCATCCAGGAGACGACACCCGGCAAAACGATCATCGATGACCTCATCGACGAGGTGCGCCTGGTCAAGACCGAATACGAAATAGCCCGATCCGTCCATGCGTGCGACATTCTCAACGAGGGCCATCGAAAGCTCCTCGAAATCTGTCGTTCCGGCGTCCTGGAGGTGACCGTCTTCAGCGAGGTGACCACCCTCATGATGATGAAGATCATCTCCGACATACCGGACGCCAACTACATCGTCACAAAACCCCTGGCCGGCGTTTCGCCCCCCTCCACCTCCCACGACCCCCACTTTGTCCTGACCCCCTTCATCGCAATGGAGACGGGGGGCCCCCACGTCTCCGGTGTGGCGGGACAGATCGACGGGTACGGCATGGAGATCGAGCGGTCGTTCTTCATCGAGACGGTGCCCGAGGCCGCCCGCCGTCCCTTCGATGTAATGATGCAGGCACGGGAGCGGGCGTTCGAGATGTGCGTCCCCGGCACCGTGTTTTCCGATATCGACCGGGAAACCCGGAGGATCTTCATCGAGGCCGGATACGAGGACAACCTCCTGCACCGCACCGGCCACGGCCTGGGCATCACCGGGCACGAGGCGCCCTACCTGGCCCTGGGCGACGATCGGGCGGCGGAGCCGGGGATGATCGTCAGCATTGAGCCGGGGATATACATCGAGGGGCTGGGCGGATTTCGGCATTCGGATTCCGTGCTGATTACGGAAGACGGTCCGGTCTCCCTCACGGAGGCCCCCGATCGGCTGGAGGACCTGGTCGTGACGGACTGAGTCGATCGCCGGGGGGACAGGGGGATACGTACAACGTGAAATATCCCGGATCCGCATCGCTCCCAGGGGCGGATTCGGAAAAAGCTGTTATATTCTTTCTGTTATGTATTCAGTGAGGTACCCATGAGCGCAAAACCGAAACCGATTACCGATCCGCCGTCCGCGAAAGAGATGGCAGGAAGGCTTGCTAACGTCCGGACGCTGATGGCCGAGCATAACCTCGACTACTACGTCTCGTTTGACCCGGTGAACATCTACTACCTGACAAACTTCGCCAACAACGTCCACGAGCGCCCCTTTATTCTGGTGATCCCGAAGGAGGGAACGCCGAAAATGGTCTGTCCCCTGTTGGAGATGGTGCACGTTATGGCCCGGGCCCTGTGCGAGCTGGAATATGTAAACTACTACGAGGTGCCCTCTCCCGAGGGGGAGAACTGGTACGACATCTACCCGAAGCTTCTCGGCACGAACGCCCGGGTGGGCGTGGAGGCGGCCATGCCCCTGGGCATTTCGAAGGTGACCCCGGGCGAGGTGGTGATGGTCGATATTATCGACGAGGTGCGCCTGGTCAAGACCGACTACGAGATCGGCAGGAGCGTCCACGCCTGTGACATCACCAAGGAAGGCCACCTGAAGCTCATGGAGATATGCCGTCCCGGCGCCGCGGAGATCGCAATCTACGGCGAGGTGGTCAGGCATATGATGGGGAAGGTTTTGACAGAAATCCCCAACGCGAATCTCATCGTCTCCAAGTTCATCGGCGCCGTGTGGCCCCCGTCCATATCCCACGATCCTCACCGGGTTCCCACCCCGTACCAGCTGATGGAGGAGGGCGGCCCCCACGTCTCCATTGTCACCGCCCAGGTGGACGGTTACGGGATGGAAGTGGAGCGCACGTTCTTTCTGGGTTCCATGCCCGACAAGTGCAAGAAGCCCTTCGAGGTGGCCATGGAGGCGAGGGCCAAGGCATACGAGCTGGCCAAGCCCGGGGCGGTGCTTTCCGACATCGACACGGCGGCCAGGAAGATCATCTTCGATGCCGGTTACGGGGACTATCTCCTCCACCGCACCGGCCACGGCCTGGGCATCACCGGCCACGAGGCGCCCTACGTTGCCATCGGCGACGACCGGGAGCTGGTGCCGGGGATGATCATCAGCATCGAGCCGGGCATCTACAAGGAGGGGGAGGGGGGCTTTCGCCATTCCGATTCCGTGCTGATCACCGAAAGCGGGAACATCAACCTCACCGATGTCCCCGATACCCTGGACGACCTGATTATTCCGCTGTGATGCGTGCTGTACATCCGGCCGCCGGGCCGTCGTCGGCAGAACGACGGTCCGGCGGTATTTTGATACAAATATGCATATGAAGGATTCCTGTTATGTCTGAACGAGTGCGAAAAAGCGGAGAATTTACCGAAGGCGGCGGCTCTGCGGTGTTTACCCTGGTGATCGTGGCCTTTTTGTATCTCATCAACTACATGGATCGCATGGTGCTGTCGGCCACCCTTCCTCTTATAAAAGAGGACCTCATGCTGTCCGACGCCCTGTGCGGCTGGCTCGGTACGATCTATTACATCGTCGTGGCGATCCTGACGGTGCCCGCGGCGATCCTGTGCGACCGCTGGAGCCGGAAGAAGGCGCTGTCTCTCATGGCGGTCATCTGGAGCATCGCCACGTTTCTCTCAGGCGTCGGGGCGAAGTTTTCCCACGTGTTTCTCGCCCGGGGGGGTGTTGGAGTCGGCGAGGCGGGGTTCGCCCCCGGCGGCGTCGCCTACGTCTCGGGCTCGTTTCCTGAGAAAAACAGGAGCAAGGTGGTGGGGGTGTTCAACCTGGGTGCCCCCCTGGGGACCATCGTAGGGTTGGTGATCGCGGGATACGTCGCCGAGGCGAACCTGTGGGGCCTGGGGTGGCGGGCACCGTTTTACCTGTTCGCCATCCCGGGGATCATCCTGGGAATCCTGGTGCTCTTCACCCGGGACTACCCCACCGACGCCCAGAAAACCTACCGGATCGACGGGCAGGAGCGGGGGGTCGGCGGCGCCATCCTCTGGATGCTCAGGACGCCGACGCTGCTGTTTTCCTACCTGGGGGTGGCGGCCATGAGCTTCGTGGGCGCGGCCCTGGGCCACTGGCTTCCCACCTACTTCGTCCGAAGCCGGGGCATAGACGTGGGGACCGCATCGCTTCTGATGGGCGGCATCATCGCGGCCTCGGTCTTCGGGCCGATTCTGGGCGGCGCCCTTGCCGACCGGTGGAGAAAAAAGAAATCCACGGCCCGCCCCCTGACCGCCGGGATCATCGCGCTGCTCTCGGGCATACTGATTTACATCAGCTTCTTCGTCGATATCGCGGGTCTTCACAAGGCGGCCTACGGCTTTTTCATCGCCGTGGGGGTGACGATGTTCGCCTATGCGCCCCCCGCCTACTCCATCAGCCAGGACCTGGTGCCGAGAAATCTCCGAAGCATCAGCATGGGGACGCTGGTGCTGGTCACCTACGGGACCCTGGCGGCCTACGCCCCGGTGGTGGTGGGGTGGCTCTCGGACCTCTTCGGCACCCCGGAAGAGCCGAACCTCGTCGCGGGGTTTATGGCGGTGCCGGTGGTGGCGTTTTTCGGCGCGTTCTTTTTCTACATGTCAAACCGCTATCACGATCGGGACATGAAGCGGTTTCACTCGTAATCGGGTGACGCCGCGTCGTTTCGACGGGAGGGATGAGTATGACACTGCCGAAGCTTCACACGGAGGGCCTCTGGTTTGCGGATGAGCGCGGCCGGAAGGCCCTCCTTCGGGGAGTGAACCTGGGCGGGGACTGTAAGGTGCCCTACCCGGACGGGGGCACGAACATTCCGTCTGATTTTTCCGACCACCGGGAGGTGTCGTTTATCGGGCGGCCCTGTCCCCTGGATGATGCGGCCGAGCACCTCTCCCGCCTTCAGGCCTGGGGGATCAACGTGCTCAGGCTTTTGACCACCTGGGAGGCGGTAGAACACCGGGGGCCGGGGGAGTACGACACCGAGTACCTGGACTACTACGCCGAGGTATGCCGGCTGGCGGGAGAGTACGGGATGTACGTCTTCGTGGATTTTCACCAGGACGTCTGGAGCCGAATGAGCGGGGGCGACGGAGCGCCGGCGTGGCTGTTCGAGACGGTGGGGTTGGATTTCACGAAGTTTCACGCCGCCGACGCCGCCATCGTGATGCAGCACGCCTATGACTACGACGACCCCCGGCCCCGCCAGGAGGACAACTACCCCACCATGTGCTGGGGCAGCAACATGAACTACCCGGTCAACGGGATCATGTGGACCCTCTTTTTCGGAGGCTCCGATTTCGCCCCGGATTTTGTCGTCGAGGGGAAGAACATCCAGGACTACATGCAGGATCACTACCTGGGGTGTCTCCGGGAGGTGGCGAAGCGGGTGAAGGATATGCCCCATGTGATCGGGTTCGATACTCTCAACGAGCCGAACCCGGGCTGGATCGGGAAGTTTCTGGACGCCACCTATATAGAATTGGAACAGGAGCGGGACATCGTGGGCGTGGTGTGGGAGCCCATCGCGGGTCTCTATTCGTCCCACGGCAATCCCGTGACCCTGCCGGTCACCACAACCCGTTTCTTCCCCCCCGGCGTGGCGGTGAAGGAAATGCGGGTGATGAATGAAAACGGCGTCTCCATCTGGCTTCCCGGCCGTACCGATCCCTTCCAGGAGGCCGGCGCATGGCGGATGACAGACGACGGCTACGAGATTGTGAAAAATGATTTTTTCAGGGCCGTGGGCGGCCGGGACGTCGATTTCGGGCGGGATTACCTTACCCCCTTCTTTCACCGGGTCGCCGATGCCGTACGGGAGATACGGCCCGACTGGATGCTGTTCGCGGAGCGACCGCCGGAGGACCTGTATCACCGGCGGGGGATTCCCGAAGACGTCCCGGAAAATTCCGTGAACTCCACCCACTGGTACGACGTGGTGACGCTGGTGCTCAAGCGCTTTCTCCGGTACGCCACCCTCGACTATTTCGACAACAGATTGGTCGTCGGTCTTTCGGGCATCGAGCGGATGTATCGCCGCCAGCTCGGGCGGATCGATGAGGCATCCCGGAGTATTCCCGGGGGCGTCCCGTCACTGGTGGGGGAATTCGGCATCCCCTTCGACCTCGCCGGGGGAAAGGCGTACCGCCGGTGGGCGAAGGGAAAGCGGAGTCCAAAAATATGGAAATCTCACGTTCTGGCCCTGGACGCCATGTACAACGCCCTGGATTCCCTGATGTTCAGCGCCACCCTCTGGAACTACACGGCGTCCAACAGCAACGATCTTCGAATCGGCGACGGCTGGAACCAGGAGGACTTGAGCGTCTATTCCGGTGATCAGAAAGACGATCCTGACGACATCAACAGCGGCGGGCGGGGGCTCCCGGGATTCGTCCGGCCCTATCCGTGGTACGTCCAGGGGACGCCGAAAAAAATCGAATTCAGGAGAAAAACCGGCGTCTTCACCCTGGTGTTCGACGCCGATCCGCAGATCGATGCGCCCACGGAGATTTTCGCGCCGCGGATTCAGTATCCGAACGGATTCAGTGTGGATGCCCCCGGCATGGTCGTGGAGGAGGATCGGGAGGGGCAGGTCGTCCGCATCCGGGCAGAAAGGCCGGAGCAGGCGACCGTGAGGATATCCCCCCGCCGATAGGGTGGGGCGTGTGGACGAATCCACACAAAGCAGCGAAACCGCATGGGACGCGCCCAGGGCGCCGTTCTACGCGGGAAGAAAGGAGCCGAATCATGACGCTGAAAAAACTCCTCATCCTGCAGGTGATCTACGCCCTGCTGGGCGTGGGATATAACGTGGTCAGCTACCTGGTCGTCTCCGGCGGGGGGGAGCCGCTGTCGGCCACCGTTCCCGTCGTCGGCGGGGCGTTCATGCTCGGCTACGGCCTCTGCCTGACGCCCGGATTTTTCAAGAAGGTCATCCCGTATCGTATCCTGATGGCGGCGGCTATCCTGGTCTTCGGGTACGGCGGCGTCGTGAAGCATATCCTCAACGCCGCCGGGGGGCATATGGACCTCTACAGCTCACCGGCGGCCTTCATCGTTGCCGTGGGGATCAACGTCTTCGGCCTGGTATGGAATGTCTGGGCGGTCAGCGGGAGGTTTTCCGTAGAGGGAAACAAATAGTGGGAATACGGTGCTGACCACCCCACCGTATGTAAAAACACCGCCGCGATCGAGTCGACGGGATGGATGAATCATCAGTGAAAAAGGAGACGGGTATTTTCCCCGGGGGGGACCGAAACGTCATCCGAAGGGTGACGATCATCGGCATGGCGGTGAATATCGTCCTTGCCGCCCTGAAGTTCGCCGGCGGCGTCATCGGCGGAAGCCAGGCGGTGGTGGCCGACGCGGTACACAGCCTCTCGGACATGACCACCGACGTGGCGATTTTAGTGGGGGTGAGCATCTGGGAAAAGCCCGCCGACGACACCCACCCCTACGGTCACCGGCGGGTGGAGTCGATGGTGACCCTCGGCATCGGGCTGGTGCTCGTCGTTGTCGCCGTCGGGATACTCTTCAATGCCGTCTCAACCATTACCCAGCCCCACGAAAAGGGGCCCGAGTGGATCGCCTTCTGGGCGGCGCTCGTCTCCATCGTGTTCAAGGAGGTGCTCTATCGCTGGACGGCGGCTGCAGGGAGAAAGATCAAATCGATGTCCCTGGTGGCCAACGCCTGGCATCACCGCACCGACGCCCTCAGCTCCATCCCCGCCGCCCTGGCGGTGGCCGGGGCCGCAATAAAGCCCGCCTGGGCGGTGCTGGATCACATCGGGGCGGTGGTCGTGTCGGTGTTCATTTTCAAGGCGTCCTACGACATCGCCCGCCCCGCCTTCGATACCCTCATCGACCGGGGCGCGCCGAAAGATGTCATCCGGGAGATCGAGCGCATCGCCACAGAGACCTGGGGGGTGAGATCAGTTCACAAGATCAGGACGCGGTACATCAGCGGGGAGTCGGTGGCGGTGGACCTTCACATCACCGTCGACGAGGACCTCACCGTCCGGGACGGCCACGACATCTCCGAGGAGGTGAAGTGGAGGCTCATCGAGCAGGGTCCGGACGTCATCGACGTGGTGGTGCACCTGGAGCCGCATAACAGCGTGTGACGGGGAGAGAGACCGTGTTCACCGGCCCGCCGTTTCCCCGGAATGTTTGGGGGGGTATCCGGGGGGATATGTAAGATTGTATTGAATCGAACAATAATCCTCCTGTCCCTTCTCCCGCACGGGAATCCTAAAAATGTATCCGGCGTTCCGGCGGATCACCCTGCAAGTTCCGTCGTCGACGGGACGCGACTCCATTTCTTTCCATCAAACCGTATGCGTCCGGTTTGCCTCTCCCGACCTTTTTGACGGCACAGTCAGGCGGGGTTTTCGCTTTTACGTGGGTGACGGCCTCGATGCATACAACACCGCCTCGTCCCAATATGCTGAAATAAGGGACTTTTTCGGCAGCTCTCCCTTTTCGTTTTTCCTTTCATTTATCCGGAAGGTATTTTGGCTTGACTTGCATGGGACGATGGGATAACGTAATTGTTTATGGTATAAAATAGTGAAGAGAGTGAAAGCGGAACCGAAACGGCCGCTGGATTTCCCCGCCGCCGTTTCGTGTGGAGTGTGTATCAGTGGCTGAAGACAAGACGAAAAAGCAGAACAAAGAGATACCGGCGCAGGAGCAATCCGGGGAGTCCTACGAAAGCGACCTGATCCAGATCCGAAAGGAGAAGCGGGACGAGATCGCCGCGGCAGGAAGAATGGTCTATCCCAACGACTTCCGGCCCGGAAACACCGCCCGGCAGGTCATCGATGAGTGTGGCGATCTCTCCAAGGACGAGCTGGAAGAGACCCCCCGGGCATACTCCCTGGCGGGGCGGATTATGTCCAAGCGGGACTTCGGGAAGGCCGCCTTCGCCCACATCGAGGATGACGCCCATCGCATACAGGTCTTTTTTCAGAAGGACCGACTGGGGGAGGTATTCGCCGACACCAAGAAGCTGGACATCGGGGATATCATCGCGGTGGAGGGCGAGGCCTTTCGCACCAAGACCGACGAGCTGACGATCAACGTCCGCACCGTGCGGCTTTTGGTCAAGGGGCTTCGGCCCCTGCCGGAGAAATGGCACGGGCTGACGGACGTGGAGACCCGCTACCGTCGGCGCTACGTGGATCTGATGGTCAATCCGGACGTACGCACGGTCTTCGAGACCCGATCCCGGGTTATCACCGCCGTGAGGACGTTTTTCACGGACAGGGGATTCATAGAGGTGGAGACGCCCATGCTCCACCAGATTGTGGGCGGCGCCACCGCCCGGCCATTCATCACCCATCACAACACCCTGGACATGGATCTCTTCCTCCGCATCGCCCCGGAGCTGTACCTCAAGCGGCTCCTGGTGGGGGGGATGAACCGGGTGTTCGAGATAAACAAGAATTTCAGGAACGAGGGCATCTCCACCCAGCACAACCCGGAGTTCACGATGCTCGAGTTCTACCAGGCCTACGCGGCGTACGACGATCTGATGAGCCTCACCGAAGAGCTCTTCGCCTCCGTCGCCCGGGAGGTCACCGGCTCCGAGACCGTGGAGTACCAGGGGAAGACTCTCGATTTTTCGCCCCCCTGGGAGCGCATCACCATGTACGATGCGACGATCAAGTACGGCGGCATAGACGAGGCGATCCTCGCCGACGAAAAGGAGATGCGGGCGAAGCTCACCGCCCTGGGCGTGGAGCCGGACCCGAAGTGGGGGTGGGGAAAGCTCCTGGTGGAGCTGTTCGAAAAAACCGCCGAGGACAACCTGGTGGGCCCGGTCTTCATCACCCGGTTTCCCACCGAGGTCTCCCCGCTGTCGCGCCTGTGCGACGACGACCCCGCATTCGTGGACCGGTTCGAGATGTATCTCTCCACGATGGAGGTGGCCAACGGCTTTTCCGAGCTGAACGACCCGGAGGACCAGGAGGCGCGGTTCATCAAGCAGCTGGAAGACGGGGACTTCGGCGAGGGGGTCCGGGAATACGACCGGGACTACATCCGCGCCCTGGAATACGGCATGCCCCCCGCCGCCGGCGAGGGCATCGGGATAGACCGGATGATCATGATCTTCACCGACTCCCCCTCCATCAGGGACGTCATCCTCTTTCCCCAGCTTCGCGAAAAGGACTCTGAATGAACTACGAGCTGCTCATCAGCAGGCGTCATCTCAGGGCGAAGCGAAAGAACGCCTTCATAAACATCATCACCGTCATCTCCGTCGGTGGCGTGGCCCTGGGGGTTGCGGCGCTGATCGTGGTGCTGGGAGTGATGACCGGCTACCAGGAGGACCTGCAGAAGAGAATCCTCGGGGCGTATTCGGACGTCATCGTCTTCACCGATATCTACGTCCCGATAAACTCTGACGATGTCCTCCACTACCGGGAGGCGATGGAGAAGATCGAGAAGATACCGGATGTGGTGGCGACGTCTCCCTTCATATTCAACCAGGTGATGCTCAGCAAGTCCGGTGGGGGGACCTCCGGCGCGATGCTCCGGGGGGTGGAGGCGGAAACGGCCCCCGCCGTGGTGGATATAGACGACTATATCGTCACCGGAAGCCTCGATGAGCTCACGGAGGTGGAGGGAGAGTACCCGGGGATCATCCTCGGCTCGGTATTGGCTGAAGAGCTCGAGGCCGGATACGGCGACGTGGTCTTCATGCTCTCCCCCGAGGGATCGGCCACACCCCTGGGCTTCGCCCCGAAGATACAGCGGTTCCGGGTGGTGGGGATTTTCGATTCGGGCATGTTCGATTTCGACTCCTCGTTCGCATTCATCGACCTGGCGGTCGCCCAGGACCTCTTAAATCTGGGTGATAGAGTCACCGGCATCGAGGTGAAGGTTCGGGACATCTACGACGCCAGGACCGTCAGTATGTATATAGAAAGCATCCTGGGCATAACATTTCAGGCCAGGGACTGGATGGACATGAACAAGAACCTGTTCGCCGCACTCCAGATGCAGAAGGTGGCCCTTTCCATCATCCTCATCATGATCGTGCTCGTGGCG
>Ga0180432_10002282_pt1 | contig 28899 bp, 25 predicted proteins | sample SS_ome_10_FD_132414 | JGI IMG/M metagenome (GOLD analysis project Ga0180432, IMG submission 132414) | Hypersaline lake sediment archaeal communities from the Salton Sea, California, USA - SS_1_MS_2 metaG | ecosystem: Environmental > Aquatic > Non-marine Saline and Alkaline > Hypersaline >... | reverse complement strand
TGCGTGGGAGAACGACCGTAATAACCGGCAATCCAAGATCAACTGGCACTTTTTCACCAACGATGCACGTATTAAACTCAAACATCTCTATCCGAAATTATAAAGGTTACAAGGTACTAGTACGAATATCCTAAGAAGGTCGCATAGTACTTGTCAAAAAATAGTACTTAACATATCTTTACCTATCCCCCTCGTTTTAAAATGTGCTACTTAACATATCTTTACCTATCCCCCCTTTTTTCGGCAAACCCACATTTATCGCTGTTTCAGGGATGTTTCGGGGCATTATCAACGGTTAATTTCTGAGCCTCAGGCATAGAACGCAATCACAGTTAAATGCGGTCTTGTCGTTTGAAGGGTAATGGAGGCTGATATACCGCTGTTTGAAGAGCAAGAGGCAGTTCGCGCTTTACATGTGGGGGGTTAAACGGGTAGAGATGAAAGGGGATAGAAACTGTACCTAGTCGAGCTTTCCACCGGCCTCCATGGCTCGCACGAACGCCTCCACAAGCCCGGGGTCGAACTGGCTGCCGGCGCACCTTTTCAGTTCCTCGCACGCTTCTTCACGAGAGATTATGTCTCTATAGGGTCGTTGCGTGGTCATTGTGTCATAGGCGTCAGCTATGCTTATGATTCGGGCTGCGATAGGTATGTCTTCACCCTTTAGTCCGTCCGGATAGCCGGAGCCATCGTATGACTCGTGGTGGTGTCGAATAATGGGCGCCAGCTCCGAAAGTCCTTTAACGTTGCCGACTATCCTTGCCCCTTCGGCCGAGTGTTGCCTTATGATATTCCATTCGTGCTCTGTAGGCTTCTCAGGTTTGGTTACGATCGAGTCAGGAATACTAACCTTGCCGATATCATGCAAGAGCGCAGCAGCGTGCAGGTCGGCCAGTTCTTTTTCTGACAACTGAATGGCTTCCCCTATCATATCCGAAATAGTGGCGATTCTCTCCCAGTGCCCGTGTGCGAACGGGTCTCTGGCATCTACAGTGGCTGCCAGAGCATAGACCTGCTCCTGCGTTGCGGTGTCCGCGATGTCTGTATGAACTGCCCCCAATTCAGATGCCAGCGTGGACCTGTTTCCCCCCTGTACCCTTGATTCATGGAGTGCGGTTTCGGCCAGCAGTACCAGGCCATCCGCAGTTTCAGCATCTCTGGGGAATTGAGTGATTCCAGCGCTGAGACCGAGAGCGATATCCTGAGCGCTGTATTGAGCTTGACTTACCTCGGCCCATCTCGACCTGATGCGGTCTACGACCTCCGCAGCCGATTCTGCTCTCGTGCCCGGCAGTATAATAACGAATTCATCACCACCGTAGCGAAAGGTTATATCGGTCTTCCTCAGGTCCTCCTCAAGCGACTGGGCCAGGGCTTTTAAAGCGCTGTCTCCAGCCGTGTGACCGAATTTCTCGTTATATTCTGTGAAATGGTCGAGATCGATCATTACCATAGAGGACGAAGGCCCGTAGCGCTGAGCACGCTGCATCTCATTGTAAAGCACTCGGAAGAAGTGGCGTCGATTGTAGAGACCTGTTAGCTCGTCGGTCAATGAGAGTTCCCTGGTTTTATCGAGCAGACTTATGTTATCTATGCCGACCGCTATTACGTTACTCATAGCCTGGAATAATTTGAGGTCGTCTGGTGTAAGCTGGCGATCTGTGTGATTACCGAGTAGTATTATTCCGCTCCCCTCGCCTCTTGTAGAGAGGGTTGTGATGGTTGGCGCTTTAATTCGGGTCTTTCGCAATGCCTCCGTTATCATGTCGAGCGTTGTCTCACTAAATATCTCCGATATGGGGGTACCCGGATTTTTCCATCGCAGAACATTATGAAAATCCTGTTCGGTCAGATTCAGGGTCGATACCTGGTCAGGTATCTCATCGCCGAAGCCGCTCTGTGCCTTCAGTGAAAACGCCTTCTGCTTCATATCCAGCAGGTATATGCCACCCGCATCCACCTGCATTGCCTCAACCACTTTATCCAGGGTCTCATTTAAAAATCTGTCCAGGTCCAGCGTCTGACTTGCCGCCTGCGCAGTGGCACAAAGCGCGTCTATCTGTCTGGCGTAACGTTCAATCTGCCCGTCCGCCGGCTTCAGCGCAGCTTTCGAAGTTTCCAGTTCAGCGATTTGCTGGCGCATTGCGGCCAGTTCTTCTACTAGCTGCTTCTTCGTCTTATCAGCATCTTTCATCGCGCACCTTACGGAGTTCGTGATAATATCGCCTGACTGTTGATACACAGGCCGGGCGCTTGAATCTTGTTGAGACGAACAGAATGCTAACATCAGCTTTGCGAATTGTCAACGAGGTGCTGTGCGGCGACCCATGTATCATTGTGGATGCTCGACATGATACACCCCCTTGCGTCCTGCAAAGCTGTGGTTATAATTAGGCCAGCAGGGGAGAAAACAAGGTGGGAGGACACGGACATGATTGAAGCAATGCTGAACGAGAGCCAGAGGATGCTGCGTGATGAGACGCGGGAGTTCGTTAAGGCAGTACCCCGTCAGTTGATCCTGGATATGGACGCTGATAAGGTTAGGTATCCCAGGCAATTTCTGGAGGATGCTGCCAGAAGAAAATTGCTTGGCCTCCGCTTTCCAACGGAATATGGTGGTAGGGGATTGGAGTGGCAGGACGAGATAATTGCCCTTGAGGAGGGAGGCACGCTGCCCTTATCCCTCGGCTGCCTCTACTCACTGGTTACCATCTGTGGAGAGGCCTTCCACGTGTTCGGGAATGAAGAGCAGAAGCGGAAATACCTGCAGCCTACCCTCCAGGCTGATCTGTGCTGCGCAGAGGCGCTGACTGAGCCCCGAGGCGGCTCAGACTTCTTTGGCGCTACCACCGTGGCTCGCAAGGATGGCGGCCATTACTTCCTGACAGGACAAAAACGCTTTGTCGTTGGTGCCGAGGGTGCGGACTACTTCCTCGTTTACGCCAAGACCGACCCTGAGGGCCCTGCCCGAGAATCGTTGAGCCTGTTTGTGGTGGAGAAGGATATGGGAGTGGAGGTGAAGCATATCTACGGGCTCATGGGGACGAGGGGTGGTGGAGCGGGGAGGATACTGTTCCGTGATGTTAAAGTACCTGAAGAGAATATCATCGGAAGGGAAGGACAGGGCGGGGAGATATTTTACCGGATGATGATTCCGGAGAGGATGACCAGTGCCGCCGGCTGCGTGGGCATAGCGCGCAGCGCTCTTGAGATCGCCGCTCGATACAGCGAAAAGAGGAAAGCCTTCGGCAGCAGGATAAGGGACTTCCAGGCAGTGAGCTTCAAGGTTGCTGACAGCGTTACCAGGATAGATGCCGCGAGTTCGCTGGTTCATGCAACGGCAATGACTGTCGACAAAGGCCTGGACCGGAGGCTTGCGCGGCGTATGGTCTCCGAGGCCAAGAAGTTCGCCACGGAAGTCGCGTGGGATGTGGTGAACGACGCCATGCAGATAATGGGCGGCATCGGCTATACCAGCGTTTATCCCATCGAACGCATGCTGCGCGATACCAGGCTGGCTATGATATGGACGGGCACCAGCGAGGTTATGAACCTTATCATCCAGCATGAGTACTACCGCGACCTCTTAGCCCGCGGCGATGAGAGCAGAGATGTGGAAGCAGATGCTATGGAAGCTGATGAAATGGAGGAAAAGGTCTACGAGTAGCCTGAGCTGCTTTTAGCTCGATCGTGGCTATTGCTCGGCGGAAATACACCTGTCAGCGCTTTTTCACGAATTCTGCGAAATCCCTGTATGCCTCAAGAGAGGTATATTTATACTGATAGTTGAGTTCTTCTTTTAACTTCCCATTTGATACGATCCAGGAATACCGCGCCATATTCAGGGCAGTGGCTGGAAATTCGGTGATGAATGAAAGCCGCAGATTCCATGCAATCCCCGTTAGTAAATACATCAGATGGAAAGGAAGCCGTACCGATATATTCCCCAGCAACCCCACCATTTCGTCAGAGGTAACGGTTCCATCCGCACCAACGTTGAAAGCACCCGCTGTCCCCTTTTTTAAAAGGAGATAGATAATCTCAACCAGATCATCCTCATGGACAAACTGGAAGGGTTGAGTATTTGAGGGCAGAAACACAACCCTCTTTCTCAGGTGCCGGGCAAGCGGGTCGTCGAAACCGGGCCCGACAACAAAGGCCGGACGTATTATTGTGACAGCGATTTCCGGATTCTTAGAGACGAATTCCGGGAAAATGCCCTCGATCTCTTTCTTGGTCTTGCTGTAGGTAAAATCGTCGTTTCCCCTGAGTGGGCTATCCTCCGTAAGAGGATGGTCGTTGTCCGGGTGGAAGCCATACGCTGTAGCTGAGCTTGTATAGAGCAGTTGTTTCACGCCGGCTTCGGAACACGCGGAGAGGATATTCATGGTACCATTGACGTTGACGTCCTCCATCAGCTTTTCGTCATGTATCGGGGGAACGACGTATGCCGTGTGAACGACAGTGTCTATGTTGTGCTCTTTCATAATATGTACAGCCGGTTCCCTCACGTCTTGCTTAAAGAAGGTGAACTTCTCGAGACGTATCAAAGGGTCTTTGATATCGATGCCAACTATCTGTTTGACCTCAGTTTTACCGCTAATAAAGGACAGCAATTTCCCGGCGATGTATCCTGAGGTACCTGTTATAAATATCCTCTCCATGCTTCTGCCCGGCCCTGTCTATTCCCTGGCTCTTAATCCCCAGTAGGATATGGCATTGACAAGCCTTCGGGGTGCAAACCTGATCAGGATGGAATGAACGAACCAGTTAATCCTGCCTGGGATGTAGATTGCTTTTTCCTTCTTAAAAGCCTGTATAGCTTTACGAGCTATAATGGCAGGATCACTGAAGCCGCTGATTTTATACCACCATACTCTCTCCGGGAAGCCCCCGCTCTTAAGGATCCGCGTATCGGTGTATGAAGGGTTCAATGTGAACACCTTTACTCCCGTTCCTTTGATTTCCCGGTTTACCGCTTCGCTCAGGCTCTGAACAAATGCCTTGGTACCCCCGTACACGGCATGAAAAGCTGTTGGCTGAAACGCTGCCGCTGATGCCACGTTGAGGACTCTACCCTCTTTGGCTGCTATCATCTCCGGGAGAAAAAGCCTCATCAGCTTGAAATAGGCGGTCGCATTTACATTGATCAGTGCTTCCTGCTGTTCGAGAGGTATCTCGTGGAATTTGCCGTAGGCAAGGATGCCGGCGTTGTTGACCAGCACGTCGACCTTGCCGGCAGATTCCCTGACCTGCTCATAGAGGTTCTCAGGCCCTTTTTCTTCGGACAGATCGATCGGGAAAGTTGCGGTTCTGACCGCATATTTTTCCTGGAGTTGTTGGGCCCATTCCCGAAGAATGTCCTCCTCTGCGGGGTGGCATCCCAGGAAGAGATTTGAACCCTCTCCGGCAAAGCACCCGGCAAGCTCCCTGCCGATTCCCGAAGAAGCGCCGGTGATCAGGACGTTTTTGCCCCTCAGGTCGAATTTACTCAATTTCGTTTTCTCATTTCAGGAGTAGGGGCGTTTCACGAAGCGCCTCTACGTGCCGAGAATATGTATGCACATAGCTGCCTCTTCAACACCTATGTTGCCGCCGCCATTCTCTGCCAGCCCGATTCGCGCGTTCTCTACCTGTCGAACTCCGGCTTTACCTCGAAGCTGCGCCACTATCTCGTAAATCTGGGCCAGACCTGATGCTCCAATGGGATGCCCCCGGCACTCAAGGCCGCCGCTGGTGTTCACCGGTTTGCTGCCCCCGAGCTTGGTAGCGCCGGACAGGGCATAAGGCCCGCCCTCGCCAAGGGGACAGAATCCCATTGCCTCGGTCTGATGGAGCTCACCGAATGCGGTTGCATCGTGCAGTTCAGCAGTGTCGATGTCATCCGGGCCAATCCCCGAGATTTCATAGGCTTCCCTGGAGAGCCGTTCACCGATATCTGTTTCATCCAGACCCCGGTCAGCGCCCTGACCAAGCACTGAAGCCAGTATCCTTACCGGGCGGGCGTTTGTCGATTTCTTGAGGTACTTCTCCGAACATACAATAGCCGCGGCGGCACCGTCGCCCACGGGTGCGCACATGGCCCGTGTAAGTGGATATGCAACAGGTTTATCAGCTAGGATCTCTTCTATCGACATCGGGTTTTGATACTGCGAAAGGGGATTCATTGAGCCATGCCAGTGGTTTTTGGAGCAGATAACCGCCAGCTGGTATTGTGTTGAATGGAACCTGTCCATGTGCCACCGCGCTGCCGTGGCATACGCATCCATGAAGATGCTTCTCCCTTCCCCTGGAGCCGTCTGCTCCTCCGGTATATCGACTTTGAACGTTTTGCTGACCTCCATGATCATGTTTATGTGTTTCTCAAAATTCTCCACATCCATGCAGGAGGCATAGGCACCGAGGGACAGATTCTTATCAGGATGGCTGATTTTCTCCGAACCTATCGCCAGCGCTACATCGTACATGCCCGCACGGATTCCCGCGTATGCCAGTTGAAGCGCCGTTGAGCCGCCGGCACAGGCATTCTCAACGTTGGTAACAGGTATTCTGTCTATCCCCATGCCGCGCAGTATCACCTGTCCGCGGATGGAGTGCTGATTGGAGAACATCCCCCAGAAGGTATTGGAGAAGAATACGGCCTGGAGGTCTTTTTTATTCAGACCGGCGTCTTTGAGCACGAGTTCAATCGATTCCTCTGCCATAGTCCTGACGGTCTTGTCGGGATACTTACCGAATCGTATCATCCCCACGCCGATGATATATACGTTTTCTATTCCAGGACCTCCTTTAGCAGCATTACCCCGGCCGCTATAGAGAGGGGGTCGTTGGAACCGTCCTCGATCATGCCGGCCCGTGCATCTCTGAAGAGTTTCTCTATCGGGAAATCTTTGCTTAGCCCGTAGCCTCCGAAAAGCTGTATGGCATCGCTGGTTACCTGGAAAGCAGCTTCAGTGCAGAATACCTTCGAGGCGATTGAGTACTGAACAAGTGGTGGTGTTGTGTTCATATTGAAAATCATAGCACTGCGTGAGAAAGACCTGGCTGTCTCCACCCTGGTGAACATATCGAAGAGTTTCTTCTGCACCCATTGATGTTCACAGAGGCGTTTCCCGCCCTGTATTCTCTCCGTGCAATACTGGAAGGCTAGATCGTAAGCAGCCTGGGCGAGGCCGGTGAAGTAAGCGCCCATGGTGGCATTCGCGTGCCCCAGAGTGAGCTCAGTCATTGCTTCATAGCTCTCGGGGTCTACGATCATGAATTCGTCGGGACAGATAGCGCCATCGAAGAAGAGTTCCCCCTGCGGCAGCTCCCTCTGTCCCAGTTTATCCAGCGGTTTGCCCCGTGATACACCTCGCTGATTAAGATCGATCAGACAGATACCCCCACCGGAAAATCCTTTTGACGGGTCAATGTTGACGAAAAGAGCGGCATCGGACGCAATTGGCCCGTTTGAAATCCAGGCTGATTTCTGTCCATTGATGACCCAGTCGCCGTTTTGCTTCGTAGCCTTCACCTGCTGCGTTCCTCTGGGATCACGGAAGAACTCCGTGCCCGACATCAGGTTGTCTGACCCGTGCTGGGGCTCGGTAATGCCCCAGCAGCTCATAACACTGGCGTCCTTGCAGTTGACAAAGGGGATGACGAATCTGTCGATGAGATAGTCTTCGCACAGCATGGTTGCGTAAAATGCGGAGAAGCAGCTGCATCCCAGAGATACAGCGAACCCTACGCTTCCGTATGCCAGCTCTTCCCAGAAGATATGTACGCCGAGGGGGTCGAGCCCGAGCCCACCGTACTCGTCGGAGATAAGCACGGTGTGATAGTTGTTCTGGTACATCCTGGCCATGCAGTCCCAATAAAGCGAGCCCTTCCTGACCACGTCCTCCGGCGGCAGTTTGTCGATCTCGATTGACGCGGGCCTCAGGACTTCCACGGCAAACTTGTGCACTTCTTCCTTCAGTAGTTCATGTTCTTCGGTCAGCTCAAGATTGAGTTCTGTATATGGCATTGGACCCTCTCCCTGTTTGCTCTTATTATTAGCTGGAACCCGTTAAATTTATAGAAGTCGTCGTGTCGCTGCGAGCAGAGTACTGGCGACGAAGCAATTATACATTAAGACAATAGCGCCGGTCTCACAGCAGGAATCGTAATACGCGGGCGAACGCAATGAGCTAATTATAATCCTCAAGCTTATAGATTGTTCCTTCTCCGCGCTCGAACATCTCCTTCAGTTGCCGCGCCAGCGGCTTTTCGGTGAGAGTTTTAGGAAGCTCTTCTATAATCTGCAGATACGACGGGATATAGTTGGCCTCGAGGTCTTTCTTGCACTTCTCATATATTGACTTCGGGTCAATGGCTGCCCCTTCAAACGGTTGAATAGCAGCCACCAGGTCACTCTCTCCGGGTGCGCCCGAAGCCGCCGGGACTCCGTAGACGCAGACTTCACTTACTTCGGGATGCGCTCCAATCACGGTCTCTACATAGTCAGGCTGGATGAAGTCACCGGCGCGTCGGAGCTCTGTGCCCTTTCGATAATCGAAGAAATACCAGCCCTTCTCGTCCTTATGGACCATATCGCCGGTTCTCAGCCAGCCACCCTTCGTCTTCTCCTTCGACTCTTCCGGTTTACCCAGATAATCGACCTTGGTATCTCCTCTCAGCATTCTGCAGATTAGCTCCCCTGTTTGCCCCACAGGCACTTCATTGTCGTTTTCATCAACAACTTTCATTTCCATAACCCCGGGTACTGGCTTGCCGAAGGAGCCTACGGGGCCCTGCCCTACAGGCTTGTAGGCAAACCCGCCTTCAACGGAACCATACCATTCAAGGATCTGTACATTGAACCTCTTTTCGAACGGTTCCCAGAGTGAGGGAGGCGTGCCGGCGCTGATGACCATGCGGACCTGGTTGTCGGCATCGTCGGGTCTTTCCTTCTCGTTGTATATACCTGCCATCATTCCACCGAGAAGGGAGAAGGAGGTGCAGCCGTATTTCCGGCAAATGTCCCAGATCCTGCTCTTGGTGAAACGGGGGCTGAACACCGCCTTGATTCCCATACTGAACGCCGGGAAAAGGGTTACAGTCTGGGCATTGCCGTGAGTAAGGGAAAGGCCGTTGTAGAGAACATCATCGTTCTGGTATTTCCACACAATCTTGTTAAGAATGTTGAACAGACCGGTCCGGTTGTTGCGTATAGTCACGCCCTTGGGGTCGCCCGTTGTCCCCGAAGTGTAGATAATCTGCATGGGATGCCGCACGTCCATTATCTGCTGCTCCACACGCTCCCAGGATGTTTTTTCGAGCATCTCGTTGAGCGCATGATACTTGCCGGACACGGGGATGTTCTGTTCCGGCCTGTAGGCAACGGCTGTCAGCTTCACTAAAGGTATATCGTTGATGACCTCCTCAAGCTGCTCCAGGCACTCCCCGGAGACGATAACGGCCTTGGCCCCGCAATCTTTGAGCAGAAACTTCAGCCTGTCGCCCCTGGTTCGCGGATCGACGGGGACCATAACTGCGCCTACGGTAGGACCTGCCAGAACGGAGTAGGCGAATTCAGGGTGATTCCTCATGTAGACCGCGTACGTGTCACCCTTGCCAATGTCGTTATCGGCGAAAAGCCTGGCTATCTTATTTGAATTTTCGTAGAGGTCCTTGTAAGTGAGCACATCCTCGCCGAGTTCCCCTTTTTCAAAGATGTATATCTCCCTGTCCGGGTCCTCATCAGCCTTTATCTCCGCCAGATGTGATGCGATAACCTGATTCAGATGGGCCTTACTCGTCATGGATCACCCCCGTGCCCTAGGCCTCTTCCTCAACAGCGCCGATGAACCCACGGGTGAAGGTAGGGAATTCCTTCTTGAATATCTCGTCCCAGTATTCATCGGTCCAGAACTGGTGCCTGTCGAAGAAGGGGTCGTTCTTAGCAACGCTAACGCACACACTTACAGCAAAGTCGACCTCCTCTATGATGTTCAGCGCGAAGGCGGCCATGCCGAGCGTGCTGAACACGCGGCAGTGCAGCCCCAGCCTCCAGGCCATTGCAGCGGCGGCATCCGCGGCAATATTAACGTTCATGTTCTTGAACTGACAGCTGGGACCATGTGCGGTAAGCGATTCGACTTCCTCTGCCCTGTTGAGTTCGGCGCAGGTCCTGTAGCCGCAGGCACCACAATCGTAGTTGAAATCCGATTTCCTCTTATCGCCGATGAGGAGCAGTGCGCAGGGCTCTTTTACCAGCTCCATGACGAACCTGCCGTCACGCGCTGCAAGCGGTGACATGTCTCCCATCGAATAGCAGAACTCCGCGATCTCCACCAGCTCTTCCTTGCCGACGCTTATAATCTTTACCGTGTTTCTGCCACCGAATCGGAAGCTGTTGTGGGCCGCCACGACCATTAACTCAACAGCTCTGTCGAGTCCATCCTGTATCAGGTCGTCCATCTCTCTTTTTGCCATTTTATTCTCTCCCTCTGTGGCAGTATTATCAGCTGTAAATCGATCTGAACTGAGGCCAGAGCCTCTTGATAATCCGGTCATTCATGATTGACTCATTCATGTCGGCATACTTCTTGGGGATATCCCTGAAGGGGCTCTTCTCAGTTACGGAAATTGCCACCGCTAGGGCGAAACCCGTACTCTTGGGGACAATTTTCATTCTCATCGCTGCTGCTCCGGCGGACCAGTAGACGCCGTAGTCGATACCGAGACTCCTGGCCAGTGACACGATGCCATCTATGGCATAACCGATATTATTTGCCCTGAAAACGCAGAGCGGTCCCCTGTAGGCAATTCCTGGCTCATCGGGTAGCTTCTCCTCTTGCCTGAGGTACTCACAGGTAAGCTTGCCGCACAAGTTGCAGTTGAAGTCCCCCGGGTCACCGGCACATCGCAATGATGTGACCAACAGCACCGCGTCGGCATCCCTGAGCATTGCCGCATCCCTGTTGAAGAAGTCCCATCGCTCGTTTTCACCGGACATTCGCTCAATCGCCTGGCACAGTTCTTCGATGGCGCATTCATCGTCGATAATATGGATAGTGCACTCGCCGACGCCGCCCACCCTGGGCGTCGTCGTAGCGGATGCCAGCAAAAGCCGTGCTGCGATTCTTACCGCTTCTTTTCTATCGTCCTCGAACTGCTTTACGCTTGCTTCCTTGCTCATGAAAAACCTCCTGCACTCAGCTAAACGGGGAGCCCGTGCTTCCTGGCGATCTCTGGATAGGCAGCATATGCCGGCTTCAGCATCGGGAGAAGCTTTAGCACCTTGGGCAAAGGCCCCTTTGCCTTTATACGGCCCTTCGCCAGTGCTACCGGCATGGATATGGACTGAAGCCAGAACTGGTGACAGGTATCACCGCTGAGGGTCATCTCGATGGTTGGCTTGAGGTCGGCGGGCCCGCAGATAACCTCGGCATCTTTAGTCAGCCATATGAATCCGTCGGGCTCGGTTATGGTGAACTTAATCACGATGTTCGTGTCGCGGTATTTCGGGCCTACTACGGGATCGTCTGCCAGGACATTGAACAACGTCCCCAGGACTTCGTACATCTTATCCGTACTTTCGAATACTGGCACTTGAAATCCTCCTTAACTCTATATGTTATTTATGAAACCGATCACTCAATGACTGCGCGAGATAATCGCTGCCAATGCGGTATTGATTGTCAGGACAGGTGCTGTGTCTCGATTCGGCTTCGATAGCATCTGTACAAAGGTCTGCCCCTCAGTGTAAGCAGAGCTAACAGCGGTAAGCAGAACTCGACCGATTGGTTAATCGTCGATGCCGTGTGGTGATTTCTAACACGGTTTATAGCGATTTGTCAAGGTCTGCTCGCCTATTAAATTTATACCCGGAAGGAGCAGATGTGTCAGTAATGGAGGTAAAGCATCTTTCAACAACATAGGGCTATGCTGCTGTATTCGAAGTGCCGTGGACACGACTAATGGGGAACTGCCTACCCTATTATCTCCGCCTCTCGCAGTTCGTCGATTCGTGCTTTATCGTAGCCAAGTTCCTGCAATATCTCGTCGGTGTGCTGCCCGAACCGCTGGCTCCAGGTTCTGGCCTGAAACGGCGATTCCGAGAGCTTGATCATGGAGCCGATTTGTCGGGCGCGGCCCATCGTTGGGTGGTCGACCTCGGTAACCATCTTCCGCGCTATCAATTGAGGGTCATTAACTACCTCGCCGGGTGAATTGACAGGGGAGACACAGGTATCTTTCTGGCGCAGGATTTTCACCCACTCATCCCGGGTTCTGGTTAGGAAGGTCTTCTTGAAATACCGGTAAATCTCCTCCCGCTTTTCACCTTCCGCATACTGATGCTCGATGAAATCCTCACAGCCGAGAAGTTGACATAAGTTAGCATAGAACTTCGGCTCGACGCTGCCGATGCTGATATATTTACCGTCCTTTGTCTCGTACACGTTGTACCAGGGCCGCGGCTGCTCTCCGGTGGCCGTCGTTTCCCCTTTTTCCGAAATCACCTGTCCCATGAGAGCGGGGAAAAGGACCGGCATCATCAACTCAACGATGGCATCCGTCATCGATACGTCTACGTATTGACCTTTGCCGCTCTTATCACGCGCCATTAAAGCGGCCATTATTCCGATGACGGCGCACATCCCGCCGGCGGCGAAGTCGGCTAAAACCGTACGCGGAATGACAGGAGGCCCTTCAGGAGGCTTAAGCGTGCCTAGAAGCCCGCCAACGGAGATATAATTTATATCATGTCCCACGATATTGCTGTACGGGCCGTCCTGCCCGTAACCTGTCAGCGAGCAGTATATTATCCGCGGATTGAGCTCCTTCATGGCAGTATAGTCGATACCCAGACGCTTGGTGGTCCCGGGCCTGAAACCTTCGGTAATAACGTCGGCGGTTCCGGCCAGGTCGTAAAATATCCGGTGCCCCTCTTCCGCTTTTAGATTGAGGCCTATGGCTTTGCAGTTCCGCCACCCGGGAAAGATGGGGGAATCCGGAAACATGAGGACGATTGGTCCGCCGCGGCGTTCGGGCCTGGCTTCGTATATCTTGATTACTTCAGCGCCGAGGTCGCCGAGCATTGTGGCGCAAAACGTGCCCGGGCCCTGCCACGCCATGTCCAGTATCCTTATTCCTTCGAGGGGTGCCGTCATTTCTCTGCCTTTCCTTTTCCGTGAGCGCACAATAAACTTGTTTTGCAAGGGGTATATTGCATTTGTATAACGCTACTCAAGGACTCCTTCCACGGTAAGTCTGTCTATCTCTTCCGCCGGTATGCCCAGAATCTCTCTGTACACGTATTCGTTGTGCTCACCGAGCAGCGGTGCCCGGCGTATCTCGCCCGGGGTGGCAGACAGGGAAAAAGTAAGGCCGTCGTGAGCAATCATTCCGGCTTCGGGGTGATCGAGATATACGTGAAATCCCCTTTCCTTAAGCTGCGGGTCTCTGGTGAGCAGGTCCTCGCCATCCTGAACAACACCTGCCGCCACGCCTGCTTTCTGCAGCGTGGTCATCACTTCCTCGGGTGATTTATCGATCGTCCATTTCTCTACCAGGCGATCCAGCTCGTCCTCGTTTTTCTTCCTGTTCAGGAATGTGGCGAACTTTTCCTCTTTTGTCCACGGTGGACTGCCGATTGCTTTGCAGAAGGCTTTCCATTCATCCCCGGTGAACACGGCAATGGCGCACCATCGTTCATCCTTCTTTCTATGCTCGGGCACAGACTCGGGCATGGCGCAGTAATCCACCTCCCTGTCTTCCGCGCGGCAGCGATAGACCCCATGCGGGACAGCGTGAGGCAGGCGGTTACGCATGCCCTCTTGAATATGCCCGTTCACCGTGTAATCCAGTATGGCGGTTTCAGTCCAGCATACTGTGGATTCGAACTGAGCGACTTCGATGAACTGCCCTCTGCCGGTCTTATTCCGATGGTGAAGCGCCGACAGAATGGCTGTGGCTGTATGGTACGGATTGCAGCTGAAGTCGGGAAGAGCCGCCATTCCGGTCCCTATCGGCGGGCGTTCGGGATTTCCCGTGATGTAATCGATGCCCGCCATGGTTCGAATGCTCGTTCCGAAGCCGCGCCACAGCGTGTAGGGGCCGGTTATTCCCATCACGGGCATGGTAGCCACGATAATATCAGGCTTTATTTTAACCAGTTCCTCATAGCCCAATCCCCACTTTTCCATGGTGCCCGGATAGAAATTGTCGAGTACTACGTCGCTTATCGAGATAAGTTTTTTAGCTATCCCGAGTGCTTCGGGATGGCTCATGTTGAGAGATATGCCCAGCTTGCCCGGATTGAAGTTGTTGAACATGCCGCTGATATTGTAGCTGGGGGTTGCATCCGGCTTTCTGGGTGCCTGCCATCTCATCCCATCGAGTTTTGTGTTGCTTTCTACCCTTATTATCTCGGAGCCATAGGCAGCCATGAGCCTGGTAACATAGGGGCCCGCTCCAAACCATGAGAAATCGGCAACCCTTGTCCCTGCGAGCGGAAATTTTCTGTTCATTGCACTGTTCCGTTGGTACACTGTAAGTAGATGCGCTGCTGGCGACGCTGCTAAATTACCCCCCGTTCTTTCAGTACAGCCAGTTCTTTTTCAGTGAATCCAAGCTCATTAGCATATATGTCCGTGTTGTGCTCTCCCGTTAAAGGAGGCCTCCGCCCGATCATCCACGGGGTTTCACTCAGCCGGTAGGGAGCGCCGGTATACTTAAGCGTATCTCTGAGTTCAGGATGCTCCACATCTACAAAATAGGAGCGCTCAACAAGCTGGGGGTTCTCCAGGACATCTTTGGCATTATTGCACGGTATAGCTATGATATGCCTTTTCTGGCCTTCTTCACAGATCCATCTCTTGTCGTGTGCTTTGGTGAAGGTATCCGTGACTTCGGTTATGTGTTGTCTCACTTCGGGTCTGATCTGATAATCCATATCCTTATATTTTTCATCTGCCAGGTCAGCAGCCTCCCCGACACTGTCCAGCCAACTGGTAAAAACATCCCAATCGAACAGTGCGATCATATTCGCCCAACCGTCCTCGCATTCCTGGAGGGGCACGCCCAGCCGCCCCGACCTCGACATGATTCGGTGCTGAAGATCGTACATCTGGGTAACCCATTGAAGGGCGTGGGCAACGCACTGCTGCATCGATACATCTACGTGCTGCCCCTCACCTGTCATATCCCGGTGATACAGAGCGACTAAAGTTCCGGAGCATGCATTTATGGATGCCATGTTGTAAGCTTGCGAGCCGCCGACTCTTACAGGCGGCTCATCTTCCCAGCCGCAGATAAAAAGGAAGCCCCCCATGGCAAGTCCTACAAGGTCGGAAGCTTTGAAATCTTTATAGGGACCGGTCTGACCGAAGGGCGTGATAGAAGTCAAGATCAGCCCGGGGTTGATCTTTTTGAGCTCCGAATATCCCAGGCCCACGCTGTCCAGATGCCCGGGACGGAAGGTCTCCACCATGATGTCGGCTTTTTGGACCAAACGCTTCAGAATCTCTCTACCGTCTGGGCTCTCAATATCAAGTGTAATGCTTCTCTTGCTGGTATTGAAGTGGAACCAGTACAGGCTTTTTTCGGGATGGGGCTCGCTGTGGTAGAAGGGACCGATAGCTCTGGAGGGGTCGCCGCCCGGGGGTTCGATTTTGATTACGTCAGCTCCAAGGTCTGCAAGCTGCTTCGTGCAGTAGAGTCCTATCGGACCTGCCAGATCGAGAACCCTGAGATCGCCCAACGCCTTACTGGTAGCCATCATTTCACCGGTGCTGCATTTATCATTGTTATGCAGTATACATCAGTGCGGCTGTATAATCCAGCCGCCGACTTCACCTTTTACGTTCTAATCTGGCTGCCATAAATGGTGGGGCGTGAAGAATTTAATGCTGCCAGAGTATGCTCGTTTCACATTCTTAGAGATGACGATTGATGATGGGTATGGTACCAACGGTGGGCTTCTATTTATCACGAAGCACCTCTGGCATATCCGTCTCCGTGGTTATAACTCCTTCTATGAGCAGGTCAGCAATCTCGTCGTCGGAAAGACCCAGGATATTCTTGTAAACGTGTTCGTTGTCCTCGCCCAGGCAAGGACCAGCCTTCCTGATCTCACAGGGGGTCTTCGATAGCTTGTAGGCGGGGGAGTGGTAGGCATGAACCCCGATCACCTTGTGCTCCAGGTACCTGAAATGTTCCCTGTACTTTAACTGGGGGTCATTGAAAAGGTCTTCAGCCGTCTGTACCACGCCTGCCGGAATCCCGACTTCCTGCAACATGTGCATGACCTGGGTCGCCGTACGCCCCAGAGTCCATTCTGCTATAAGCCTTTCCAGTTCATCCTCGTTTTCTTTTCTGCCAAGCAGTGTATTGAACCTTGTGTCTCGAGTCCATTCCGGCTGGCCAATGACGTTGCAGAAGCTGTGCCATTCCAGTTCGCCGGTTATGGCAATGGCAACCCAGCGGTCCGACCCGCGACAGGGGAAGAGAGCGTGGGGAGCGATATACATATCCCGATTCCCCATGCGACAAGCAATTCGCTTATTCACTACATAGTCCAGCACCAGCGGTGCCAGGAAGTTGATCCCGACCTCGACCTGCGACTGGTCCAGGTACATGCCCCTGCCGGTCTTGCGTCGATAGAGAAGAGCGGCTATAAGAGCAGTGGCTAAATAGTATGGCGAGATGAAATCGCTGTGATTGTTGAAAAACGGCAGCGGGTCTCTATCGGGCCAGCCGTTAAGGTGACAATAGCCGGCATAAGAAACCCCCAGCATACCATAGCCTTTAAACCTGCAATAGGGACCATGTTGTCCCATCTGGCAGGTGCTGTAATATATGATATCAGGCTTTATCTTTTTACAGCTCTCATAATCCAGGCCCCATTTGGCCATCGCCCCCGGAGACATGCTATCGGTGACAATATCAGCCCACCGGACCAGCTTCCTTGCTAGCTCCTGTCCTCTGGGCATATTCAGGTCCAGACTTATCCCATACTTGTTAGTGTTGTACGCTGTGGCAAAGGCACTGCGATTTATGCCAGTGACACCGTCTTTAAAAGGGCCGGCGGTTCTTGTTGTCTCTGGCCATCGATGGCATTCGACGCGGACCACCGTAGCTCCATGAAAGGCCAGTTCCCTGGCGACCTGAGGGCCTACCGCTACCCAAGAGAAATCAGCTACCTTAACACCTTCGAAAACCTGCCTGCTCATTGTCCCCGCCTCCTTCCACTGCTAATACAATTAGGTTTAAATGACACCGTGGTTCTTGAGCAGAGCCACTTGGTCCTTCGAGAACCCCATTTCACCTTCGTATATCTCCTCATTGTGCTCACCGATGAGAGGGGCTCGACGCTGAACACGATGGGTGAATTCGCTAATCTTGATGGGATAGCCCGGGTAGGTGATGGTTTCACCCAGCTCGGGGTGTTCTACAGCCTGCCAGAAATCCCGGGCCGCAAGCTGAGGACTCTCTACCACATCCTTCATGGTTGTGATCGGGGCGAGCAGTATGCCCCTCTCCAATGCCTCATCAAAGAGCTCATGCTTGGTCTTGGTCTCGATAAAGGCACGTATGGGTTCTATTATGCTGTCGAGTTCCTCCTGGCTTATTGTCGCTGCATCGATTGTTTGCCAGGGGTAGTCCTTCAGTTCCGAAGCCAGCCCATCCCGGTTGGCCATCTCTGCCAGTGCTTTAGAAGACGCTACCATCCCTGCCTGGGATGCCCCTGTTATCAGGCAGAAAACGTGTCCATCCCTACAGGGATAGATTACGCGGCTGAAGAGAGGGGGGGCGCCCGGCCTGGCGCCTGCGTAGTTAGGCCCCATTCCCCTGTAGCTGAACTTAAGCATGTCGTAGATCTCGGCAACAACCATTAGGGACAGGGCCACCGCCTGCTGACAGGACACATCTACATGCTGACCCTCTCCGGTGAGTTCTCGATGGTAATGAGCAACCATCGAGCCTGCGGCGCCGTGAAGCCCTCCCATTAAGTAGAATTGGGGTGAACTGATGCGGTTGGGCGGTCGATCCAGCTCTCCACTTATATATACCATCCCTCCCATGGATACACCTACGATATCGGTGGTCTTGTAATGCGCATAGGGACCGGTTTGGCCAAATGGTGTTATGGAGGTCATGATGATCCTGGGGTTGATCTTCTCAAGCGCTGAATAACCTAAGCCAAGGCTTTCCATGTACCCTGGCTCGAAGGACTCCGTTACGAAGTCAGCAGTCTCGACCAGCTTCTTGAATATCTCCTTTCCGTCGGATGTTTCGAGGTTCAGGGTTATACCTTTCTTGTACATGTTGGTGAAGAACCAGAAGAGGCTCTTATCTGGATGTGGGGTATCCTTGTAGAACGGGCCGATGTTTCTCGCTGTGTCGCCCGCGGGCGGCTCGACCTTGATTACGTCGGCGCCCAGTTCGCCGAGGAGCTTGCCGCAGAATAGCCCCTTCTCGTCGGCAAGGTCCAAGACACGGCATCCTTCGAGTAAGGAAATTTCCTGTTCCGCCATAGTTCCACCTCCCGTATCAAGCTGCGCTCTCGCTGCTCGATGAAAAATGATACGCCCTGTCTCTCGGGAAAATGATACGACGATATGTTACCAAACGCTTCACGTCATGAGAGAAATACGCGAGACCAGTCCTTACAGTAAAAGCGAGAGCTCAGCCTATCGCTTCCGCTTTACGCAGTGCGTCGACATGCCCCGCATCATAGCCGAGTTCCAGTAAAATCTCTTCAGTGTGCTGTCCGAATCTGGTGCTCCAGTTTCTGACCTGGCAAGGCGATTCCGACATCTTGAGTATGGAGCCTACCTGCTTGACACTGCCTAAAACCGGGTGAGGCATTTCGGCGATCATTCCACGGGCGATCAGATGGGGATCGGAGGCCAGTTCGTCGACGGAGTAGACCGGGGCGACACAGGTGTCCTTCCGCCGAAGTATGCCCAACCACTCATCCCTGGTTTTACTCAAGAATGTCTCTTTGAAATATCGGAAGATTTCATCCAGCTTTTCACCTTCGGCAAATTGGTGTTCAACAAAGTCCTCGCAGCCAAGGAGCTGGCACAGGTTAGCGTAGAACCACGGTTCGATAGCACCGACGCTGATGTATTTACCGTCCTTCGTCTCGTATACGTTGTACCAGGGCCACTGGCCGGTTAGCCACGTTTTACCTCTCTCAGATGCTATCCCCCAGACTAGGTAGGGATTTATCCATACGGACATCAGTCCAACTATTCCATCTGTCATGGCCACGTCCACAAACTGCCCTCTGCCCGTCCTATCGCGGGTCATTAGTGCTGCCAGAATCGCGATTGTGGCGGACATACCACCGGCGGCGAAATCTGCAATCGGTACCCCTGGGATCACCGGCGCGCCACCCGCGGTTCCCGTAATTCCCAGAAGGCCCCCGGTTGATATGTAATTGATATCGTGACCGACGAAATCGCGGTAGGGTCCGTCCTGCCCATACCCTGTGAGTGAAACGTACACGATTGACGGGTTGAGCTTCCTAACCGTTCTATAATCAATGCCCAGACGCTTCACCGCACCGGGCCTGAAACTCTCCATCACAACGTCGGCAGATTTGGCCAGCTCGTAGAATATGTTACGTCCGTCCTCTGATTTCAGATTGAGTCCCATGGTTCTACAGTTCCGTAACCCCGGGAATTTGGATGAATCCAGGAAAGTGTACAGAATAGGGCCGCCGCGACGCTCAGGCTCAGGTTCGTGGATCTTGATGATCTCAGCGCCGAGATCGCCAAGAAGGGTAGCACAGAACGGGCCGGGGCCCGCCCAGGTCATATCGAGCACCTTTATTCCCGGCAGAGCTGCCGGTATCGCTTTCTCCCTGGCCTGCTTTTTCATCACGTCGATCTATTTTGAATCGGTAATTATCACTGACTACTGTGCCGAGTTGTCTTCGGCATATCTATTTCTTTAGTTCAACTAGCGGGCGAGAAAGGTCTGTCTGGCCTTGGCCACCATATCGCCGTTCTGGTTAATGTAGGTGAGCTCCATGGTGAGGAATACCATCTTTCCCTGCTTACCCTCCCGTTCCTTAGCATCGGCGAATTTTGCATACCATGTCAGTATGTCACCGGCGTACACGGGGAGGAAGAATTCATACTCAACGCCGGCATCGATTATGCGGACCAGGCCGGCCTGGAACACGGCAGCAAACACGGGGCCCATCACCTCTACAGCACCGGGGCTTACTTTTTTTGCCCAGCCGAAAAACCCCGGAGGGCATATCAATTCCCCGTATTTGCTGTTCCAGGCATATTCCACATTGCTGTAGAGCGGATTAGGGTTACCAACGGCCTCGGCGTACCGCCTTATAGCCCCGCTTTCTACCTCATTGATAACCGGCTGTGTTATGGTGCCGATGAGTCCCCTGAGTTCTTCCATTACCCCTGAATCATCGGCCATCTCAGATACCCCCTATCAGATTTGGTCCCGGGAAGTTATTATCACCTGCCTCTTCTTTCTGGCTACCAGCTTCTTGGCAGTCCCAGCCCCAATGAACAGACAAGGTTTCTCATGACCTCTGAGGTGCCGCCCCCCATGTTTAACCCCAAGCATAACTGGTAGTAATTCTCGAATCTACCCTGTAGCGGCGCCCACCTCGATTCTTTCACCTGGCCATATTGCCCCATGATATCACAGCCGGTGTAGGTCAGGCGCTGTAACAGCTCGCTTGCGAGAACTTTTGCTGCTGCTGCTAAAGGCCCTGCCATTATCAGGCCGCCTTTAATCTGGTTCCAGACTACGGAGTAGGCGAAGGCGCGACCTACATCGATCTCGATCTCTAGCTGGGCCAGTCGGTTGCGGATAAGGCGGTTGTCGGCCAGGATGTCTCCTCCCCACCTCGTCTCATGACAGAACTTCGTTAGTTCCTCAAGCTCGCGCTTGCAAAATGAAAACACGGCGATCATAGAACGCTCGAAGTTCGATGTCATCTGAGAAGCCAGCCAACCCTGATTCTCCTCGCCCACCCTATTGCGTGCAGGCACCCGAACATTATCGAAGTAGACCTCGTTGTATGTATGGGAGCCTTCCATTGTTGTAATAGGCTTGATAGTGATGCCTGGGGCCTTCATATCCACCAGAAAGAAAGAGAGACCGCGGCTTCTCTTCTCGTCGGGATTTGTCCTGGCGAGCATATTGCACCAGTCGGCGCGGTGGGCACCCGTGGTCCATATCTTTTGTCCGTTTATGATGTAATCATCACCGTCTCTTACCGCACGGGTGATGAGGGACGCAAGGTCCGAACCGGCGTTTGGCTCGCTCCAGCACTGACACCAGAATCGCTCCCCCCTTGCCATGGGAGGCAGATGCTCCCTCTTCTGCTCCTCATTACCGCTCAGGAGGAGGCTGGGGGCCAGCACACCGACGCCGAGGGGATCGACACCGGCCCCTCTGTGGTATCCCATGACCTCGCTGAAGATAAACTGCTCTATGAGAGGAGCATCCTGGCCACCGTATTCCTCGGGCCACGGGCGGGAGAGCCAGCCTTTTGCCGCCAGCTTTTTTGCCAGCCGCTTATGAAATTCCCAGCATTCATCGCTGCCGTAGATAGCTTCTAACGAAGTCTCCCATTCGCGAGGGGCGCTTTTCATTTCCTCCCTGTAGAAATCGTCGAATTCTTCTCGTAAAGCCTCTTCTTTCGGGCTGAATCTGAAATCCATTCCCGCTCCTTTGCGACTATTTTGTTATAGCCCCACGATGACGCAAGAGACAACGTTGTCTGCTGGGTGACCGCCCATGTTTTGCGTTAATCCTATCTTCGGGTCTTTAATCTGGCGGGGGCCGGCCTTTCCCTGGAGTTGCTTATACATCTCGTACAGCATCCTGAGACCGCTGGCAGCCACAGGATGCCCGAAGCACTTCAGGCCGCCGCTGGGCTGCACCGGTAGTGTCCCATCCAGGTTGAAGAAGCCAGCCTCGAGGTCCTCTTTTACCTTTCCTCTTGAACTAAACTGGAGGTCCTCCATGATGATGGCCTCGTTTATGGAAAAGCAATCGTGTACCTCAGCCATGCTGATCTCCTTCCGGGGGTTCTCTATGCCCGCTTCGGCATATGCCGCTAGCCCGGCACGATAGGTTGCCTCGATATGGGCGAAGTCGAAGTCGCTTCTCCTGGCGCCGTCGGCAGGGTTCGTGCATATCTGCAGGGCTTTAATGTTGACCGGATCGGGCCTCAATCTCCTGGCTTCGGAAGCTCGCATGACTATAGCGGCAGCCGCTCCGTCGCTTGTCCCACAGCAGTCGAGGATACCCAGCGGCCACGCTATCATCGGAGAGTTGAGCACCTGCTCTAAAGTTACCTCCCTCCGGAAATGAGCCTTTGGGTTCATGGCTCCGTTATGATGGCTTTTAACCGGTATATGCGACATCATCCTTTTACCCTCTTGTGGACTGAGTCTATAGCGGTGGAAGTAACTCGTGGCCATCATAGCAAACAGGCCCGGCGCGGAGATAGCGGTTACCAGATTTGGGGTTCCTAAAGGGACCTGATTAGGGAGGCCGGCGATGCCCATGTCCTTGAGTTTTTCGGCCCCCAAGGCAAGTGCTATGTCGCATACGCCGCATGCTACCGCATAGGCGGCGTTTCTGAGGCAATCGGAGCCGGTGGCACAGGCATTCTCCAGCCTGCTAACAGGCTTGTACTGAAGCCCCAACGTTCCTGCCAGTGACATACCCGTACATCCGGAGGTCTCCGTCCAGTGCCCGATCCACGCAGCGTCGATGTCCCTGGACTCAATTCCTGCATCCTCAAAGGCTTCGTAGGCTGCATCAACCATCAAGTCTGAAATGCTTTTATCCCATAGCTCACCGAATTTGGTGCAGCCCATGCCGATTATGGCTACCTTATCCTTGATACTCTCCACCATTTCCTTACTCCTTGATTCTTATCGGCCTGGCTTTCCAGTAGTAGTTGTGTATGCCTCTGTCGAAGAAAAGCTTCCTGAAAGTCATCTCTACCGGCATACCCACTTCCACTTGATCCGGGTCACGGTCTGTCATATCGAACATGCCCCTGCCCCCGCCCTCGAAATCGATAATGAGATTGGTAGCCGGTGGGTCCGGTGTGGTTGCGAGAATATCATGGGTGAAGTTGAATATTTTCGCCTTTTTCTCAGCGAATCTGTAGTCATCAAAATCGTCCTTGGCCTGACATATAACACAGATCCTGCTCGGTGTCCGGCCACCGGCGCTGGCAGGGGGTCGGTATTGGGGAGTGCCGCACTTATTGCATCTCACGCCGTAAAGACCGAGGATTTCCTTGCGGTCTCGCCGCAGCGCTGATATTGAAGTCGGTGTCAGCTCGGGGCGCTGTGCTGCCTCCATCGGAATGAGACCGCGCCAGCGGAGGTATCTTTCATAGTTCGTGAGCATCTTCTTTGATTCCAGATGGGCTTTAATGCCACGCCGATTCCTTGCTTTCGCTATGGCCTCTGTTACTTCGAGGACGAAAGCATCGGCCCCATTACCATAGCTGGCGAAGAGAATCTTATCCCCGGGCTTCGCTTCCTCGAGAGCCGCAACCAGCATCATCATCGCCAGGGCGGTGCCCGTATTGCCCACTGTCATGAACATGGGGTCCTGAACCTGCGCGGGATCGAATCCCAGCCCTCTGGCCAACCTGGTGTACGCCCTGACATCCAGCGGGGCATAATAGACTGCCTTTGCGAAATCACCTGCTTTCAGGTTGCATTTGTTCATCACACCGGACATGGCCTCGGATAGAATGGCGGAGTACCCGGTCTCAAGGACCATGCGGTCTTCCCAGGAGCGGACGAATGTGTCGGTACTGGCCCGCCATACTCCCGAGAATTCGTCACAAATGGAGTAGGATGCCTCAACGCCAGCGATAACGTCGTCATCTCCGAGTAGAAAAGCGGCGCTGCCATCGCCGTAGCTCTGCTCCATGAGCCCGGAGGGCGCTCCCAGACGCGTATCGGCAGCAGCCACCACAGCGCGCTTTGCTGATCCGGCTTTAATGGCGTCTATAGCTGAGGTCATAGCGATAGTTCCTGCCCTCAGAGAGCCCCCGAAATCCGCCACTTTGATCTCGCGACGGAGATCGGCCACCGCGGATATGATGGCGGAGCTTTGCTTCTCGCTGTAGGGATGGGTCGTACTGGCAACGAATAGACCATCTACCGTGCCGGGGTCTACTCCCCGCATACAGTCGATAACTGACTCCACCGCCATGGTTATGCTGTCCTCGTCGTAACTGGCTATCGCCTTCTCACCGGGCACAGACATCCCCAGCATGCCGATACCACCCCAGGCTCTATGAAGCTCGGAACGGTCAAGCCGGTGCAGCGGTATATAAGCACCGTATGAGGTTATTCCTACCATACCTTACCTCCTTCCAGGGCTCTTCTACTGGATTCGGTTATCTATGCAACTGCACAGCTAAGCTGATTATTAAGTGAATAGTATAGAAACACTGCCGTTATCGTATGGCATAAATCAGTAAAAGCTTGCCGGCTTCAGAATCCTCGAGCTGGAATTTCAGGCATTTACGCGTTCTAGAGATTATCGGGAGCTGATATAAAGTGGGGACATCGTAAACATTAGGGGTTTAGTTGTCAATATCCGTTTGCTTGAATCGATAGTGCCGAGGAATCGTGGCGGCAGCTCTTACTGTCGGGAGAACAAACTCGATATTCAGGAATTCGAGGAGCTTTGCCTGTTGCCTGAAAACCCTGGTCTTAAGTTCGCAGAACGCACCAACTCCAACCTCATTCCCTCAGGAATCCCTCAACTTCCATGGCTAGTTTCTCGTATTCCTCTTGAGCCAGGGTCTGGTTGCTTTCCAACCTCTGGATATAGCCATCGACCTCAGGGGAATGCATTCTGATGTGAGCTATTTTCTCGTTCTGCCTCGCTGTATCCGCGTCGATATCACTGAAATCAAGCCCCAGAACGAATCTTCTGTCGAGAAACTCGAGGGTCTTTTTCCAGGCCCTGGGGTCTTTGGACGCGACCAGATAGAAAGGTATTGGCACCCAGAGGCTGGCCGCTGCAATATTTCTCCTCCTGGCAACCCATAGCAGAAAAGAGTTCAGAGTTGGTCGCTGACCGGGCGCGCTTTCATAATCGATATCCCTGGCCAGGTCGTACTGATTCAATATCGCTTTCATATCCGGTGAGTTGGCTATTGCCAGCAGATCTCGGGGAGTGGTGTGAGCCCCTAGATAGACCATGCCCCCGACGGTGTATAGCTCTTTCGCATGGCAATAACGTTCGGCTACATATAAGACCGAGTCCAGGAATTTATACCACTCTGTTCTGGGTATGTTGCTCTTGAAAATCAACAGGTTTTTTCCCGGGCAGCAATAGAACTTGCTTTCCGGGAATTGGGCTACATTGTCATCTACCGAAACTCCCCCCAGCGGGAAGAAATCTGCAGGGTCGATTTCGGCGAACTCCTTGCATCCCAGTTTCTCATTCAAGTAGTCGATGACCCTGGCCCCCAACCGGCCAGCGTCCTCGTCCCAACCTGCTACCAGGGATGCGCCCTCTAATTCCGGCTCGAAATGGACTTTGCAGGGGTATTTCTCACTCAACTCTGGTCGTCCCCAGGTTCTTTCTTGAAGAACTTGTCGATGTCCTCGAGTATCCTTTTTTTATCCTCATCGGTTATCGGCCCCGGCTCGGCTTGTTCAGCATGAGCCACACTTTTCAGTTTGTCGATCTGTTCTTTTATCTCAGGAGGGAAAACCTCATACAGTTTGTCGATCTCCCCTTCACTTTTCTCGACGAGCGTAGCAATTCCCTCCATATCGACGCTAACTCCCAGGGCGGAAGTAAGTACCTCCACTACTGACTTCGAAGCTTTTGGATAGGGAAAAGGAAGACCCTGGAGATAGACCGGTATCTCCCCCATCACGCAGATAGCTTCCATGCCTCTCCTCCTGGCCACACCTAGTAGAAGCCCGTTCAAACCGGTGATACTGCCCTGTCCTCCTCTTTCTTCAATGTCTGACATCAGCACGGTATTCTCATAGCGTCTTAGTTCATCGACCAATCTTTCGGTGTTGGGTACCGCCCAGACTCTCGGCCTCGCGGTATGATGGATAGGCGATACAGCCGCTCCTGAGGTGTAGACCCTCTGACATCCGAACTTCACGGCGACATCCAGGACAAGATTGGCCATCATATAAGCCTTCTCACCTTCAGCGTAGGGCTTTCCTCCCTCCGCTGGCTGTTCTTCTCCGATGAAAAAAATCAGGTCTGCCCCCTCAGTTTTTACGAAGTAAAATTTACTGGCAGGAAACTCGAGCTCCCGGAGCTCGCCATTCCTGATAATAACCTTCTTGGGATAGAAGAAGTCCCAGGGTTCTATCTCTCCGAATTCCTCCGCCATCAAGGCTCCCCTTAAGGTATCAACCGCTATTAGCCCGATATTCCCGATTCCCGGCCAGCTGGCGATCAGGACGGGCTTCTCCATCTCTGGTTCCTTATAGAGCCTGATTCCCACTGCTCCCCTTTTCCTTAAATGTTATAACCGCCTGGCTCTTATCCAGCTCTATTATACAACCAGGCGGTATCCCGTATTCGCCTAACAGTTCAACCTGATTAGGGCATGGTAACCGTGCCCCTACTCAGCCATACCGGCAAAATCAGCGACGGCGGTGCGGGCTCCATGCGTGATAGGCGGCCCGTGCCCGAAGCAGATAGCATCAAATTCCAGACTGGCCAGCCTCTTTATCGAACGTATTTCTTGAGCTATGTCAACAGTGAACAATCTTGAAGGCAGGCTCAGGCCGAACCTGTTAGCAAGCACATCGCCGGCGATGACTAAGCCTTCCTGTTCCAGATATAGACAGATGCTCCCGGGCGTGTGGCCCGGCATGTGCAGCACCTTTATGCCGCCGAGCATTGGAAGCACGTCGCCGTCATTGACAGGCATGTCTACTACTGTTGGAGCTGCACCCCAAAGCACGTGCAGAGGGGCGAGGACCCTGCTCAGCCACTCCGGTCGCGCTGGCCCCGGTTGCGGCAGGCTGCCATCGATATACGGGACATCAGCGGGATGTGCGATTACCCTGGCCTGAGTGAGCTTCTTCAGCGTGGCGAGGCTGCCAACGTGGTCTGCATGATGATGCGTGATGATAATGCTGTCGATGTCGGCGGGGGAGTAGCCCAGCCGCTTCGCCACTCTCAGTATTTGCCAGGCCCTTCCCCTGAACCCGGTGTCGACTACGGTCAGCTTGCTGTCGAGCAGCAGGAAGACATTCGCACCTCCGACTCCCGTGCCCCATATCCCGCCAATCTGATACACGTGGGACGTAACTTGCATCGGCAAAGCTCCGCAACCGCAACTTTAAGCAGTTAAGCATAGCTTGTCAACGGTTTTAAACTCGCTGAACGTTCCGTTATTTAGCGCAATCAATCAAACAATGCTGGGGATTGTTCAGATTGTGAGGCACGTCGGTGTATTGACTGCAACCTTCAGCAATGTTAAATTGCAGTCAAGTTAGCGGAGCGGTGCCGCCGGGAATTTCGCTGCAGGTCAAACTGCGTAAGGCTGCGAGGTGGAGCACCGCCAGGAGGACACGAATTTGTCAGCGAGTGAATGGAAAAGTACAAAGAGCATTTTTTTTAGCACCGTCATCACTATTCTGGGAATCGTCTGTTTCCCGGCCAATCCACTGGTCTTGACGGGTATCTTGGAAACGAGTTTCTATCTGCCATTGTTTGTTCTCGGGTGCATAGCCTGGGCATTTGGTATGATACTGGTAATGTCACCTATAGTTATGTTCCGAAGCCACGGCGGGGTGTCTAAGGGGCGATCGTTTATAAATACTACCCGCCTCGTTGATACAGGAGCCTACAGCTTGGTCAGGCACCCGCAATACCTGGGCGGCATTCTATCCATATTTGTTACGACACTGTTGTGGTATCCACACTGGTTGTTCGGTGTACTGGGTTTCCTGGGCACGCTGGTAGTCTACCTGGGTGCTAAGGAAGAAGACCGAAGACTTGCGGAACAGTTTGGCGACGAGTATAGAGAGTACATGCAGAGAGTGCCGGGGATGAATTTCCTGTCAGGGCTCGTAGGGCTGCTGCAGCGTAGGAGCAGGCTGTAAAGTAGGGTCGGGCATCGGTCCGTGTCGGTAAGCAGCTCTCAAGTTCTCCTGCAACGAAAATTCATTTTGTTAAGCCTCGGACAACATTCCTCGCTTTTATTAACAATAATTCAAATTGTGTAACGAATGCTGATTTCCACACTTAATGTGTCCAGTCTCAGGGGTTCCCTCTAAAAACGATTGCCCGGATGGAAGGGGGGTACCATCCGGGCAATCGCAGCATTTGCTTTCATTAAAGGGATTTTTCGGTGTTCTACAGGTTTCAATTTTACTGACCGATCAATCCCTCCGAAGTCAGGTATTCCTCCGCCACTTCGTCCTCGAGCAACTTGTCTATATCAACTTTGGCGTTCAGTTCCTGCCAGACTTGCTGGCCGGCCGTAACTATGGAAGGTGTTGCTTCCATTCCCCCACCGGGGAAGCTCGCCACCAGCTCGTTCAGGATATCCTCGATTTCCGGATACTCGTCGAGCACATCCTCACTGACAACTGGGGTCAGGTCGTACGGCGGGAAGAAGGATTTATCGTCAGCGAACACATGCCAGCCGTTTTTCGCGATGGCTGCGTCCGTGCCGAAGACCATGGCGATATCGCACTCATTAGTCTCGAGGCCGATCAGTGAAGTTCCGGCAGCGCCCGTTTTGATGTAATCTTCATCGACTGTAAAACCGCGAATTGACTCATAATAAAAGTTACTGAATGCATTATAGTTGCGTCATAAAGAATGTTACCGATGGAGGTGGCATGACAAGAGGCGGTATACTGGAGTACAAAGAGGCGGTACGAGGTCGAT